>MDSV01179209.1_pt1 | contig 15761 bp, 19 predicted proteins | sample 810851 | NCBI WGS metagenome assembly MDSV01 (sample SAMN05326640, study PRJNA326480) | marine metagenome | isolation source: seawater | place: Atlantic Ocean: North East | collected 2012
GGTGATGCAAAAGCAGTTGTTCAATATGCGGAAGCACTGCGTCATAACAACCAATCAAAAAAAGCCGAGATTATTCTTGAACCATGGGCAGCTAAAGATCAAAATGCTGCACTTGAATATGCGCGTGTTTTACTGAGTTTAGGTCGTTTATATGAAGCTGAAACAGCCGTTGATGGTGTTTTGGCAAAAGATAGTCAGAATGCCCAAGCGCACCATATAAAAGGTATTGCGCTTGATGCAAAAGGTTTGTCTGCTGAGGCAGAGGTTCATTTCCGCAAAGCGTTGGATACATGGCAGGGTAGTCCTGTAGCGGTGCTAAATAATTTAGCACTTAATTTGGCAGCACAGCATAAAAAAGGTGAGGCGATTGCCATGCTTGATCGTGCGATGATTTATGCCCCGAATGAAAGTTACTTGATGAAAAATCGTAATCTTATTTTAGGATTATCTGGTGGTTCGGCACCAGTTGCTGCACAAAAAGCAGAAATAGAAACGACTCCTGCACCAGTGCAGAAGCCGCAAAAATCTTAAGTTAAGTAGCCTATATTATTTTAGAATATAGTCAGGAATTGTGTCTTGTCCTACAAGGCTTTTTTCGAGCAGAGATTTTTCGAAAAGTTCTATTTTTAAAGGCCATGTTCCATTCCAAGAGTCTTTAGCGGAAATCATAGTTTCTTTACTCATAATAGTGTTCCTTTACTGTTATTCATGCTTAGAATAACAAAATTAGCTCTTGAGTCAATATAGACATATAATGTTATCTATGTGTCTTAATTCAACGCCATCGCCTGTATCGCTGCGGGGCCTAAGATCACAATGAATAGGGCAGGTAGAAAGAACAAGATCATCGGCACGGTCAGTTTTGGTGGTAGGCTTGCTGCTTTACGTTCAGCCTCAGCCATACGTTGGTCACGTTGATCCTCAGCTAAGGTTTGCATCGCTTGGGAGATTGACGTCCCGTATTGCTCTGCCTGCATCATTGCTGTGGCAAAGGAACGGGCTGAGCCTGAGCCTACACGACGAGCAAAACCTTGGAAGGCGGCTTTGCGGTCATTGAGCATTGATAGTTCGGCACTTAATATACCAAGCTCTTCGGCTAAGGTTTCGGAATGTTCGGCCATTTCATGGGCGATACGATCAATGGCTTGTTCGATACCGATCCCGCCTTGCACGCAGATTAAAATCATATCAAGCGCATCAGGAAAGCTCAGCGCAATTTCTTGTTGGCGTTTGAGCTTTTGGTTCTTGACCATGATGTCTGGCAAATAAAAGCCAAAGACAGACAGGCCAAGGATAATTAAAGACCCTAAAGCACCGGGTAAGGGTTCGGGCTTTAGGGTCAACACCACCATGGTGAGCACGGAAAAGATAACGGGAAGCGCTATCTTTAATAACAGAAATGTCAAAAGAGCTGAATGCGAGCGGTAGCCCGCCTGCAACATTTTATCACGGATTTTTTCGCCCATTTCACCCGCCAATTTTTTGATTTTAAAAAAGCTCGCCATGGAGTCTTTTTTCTTAGAATCTTTGTCATAGGGGGTTTGCTGTTTTGCTGCATCAAAAAGGTTCTTACGCTTTTGTTGAATAAGACTTTCAAAGCGTTCTTTTTTCTCTACACGGTGCAGCATTGGCCATGCAAATCCGATAAAAGATAGACCTGCCGCAATCGCACTAAACCAAACAATGAGTAAATTCCAATCCATTATAAACCTATTCCTATACTTTGAAGTTAATCATTTGGCGCATCATTAAAATACCGACACACATCCAGCTTATTGCACCAAATACCAGCATCTTGCCCAAAGGTGTTGTGAACAGCACACCTGTATATTCAGGGTTAATAAGAAATAGTGCACCGCCCACCAGAATCGGTAGCGCACCGATGATTGAGGCTGAAGCGGTCGCTTCAGATGACAGTGCCACCACTTTACGCTTTAAGCGGTAGCGGGCACGAATAAGCCCTGATAAATTCATTAAAGCATTTGAAAGTGATGAGCCTGTTTGTGCTTGAATGGTGATCCCTGTTGCCAGCATATTCATCTCTGGAATAGGCATGCGGCGTGCAGCTTGCAACACAGCTTCAGGTAGGCTCATGCCAACTTTTTGTGCCTCATATACTTGCTTCATTTCTTCTCCAACAGGTCCTTCATATTCACGAGATACCATGGCAATGGCTTCTGTGACGGGCATCCCAGCCTTAAGCAGGCGCACAATGGCTTCTAAGGCATCGGCAAAATCATCAAGAAATTTCTTTTGTCGTTTACCCGCTTTAATTTTTAAAAACAATTTAGGCAAACCAAGGAAACCAATAAAGCCCCCCATGATAAGAACGAAAGGACTGGCCCCGATCAACTTCAATATGAATGTGAAAATAGCAGCAAAAATTCCAGCACGTATCCAAAAGGTCTTAACTGAAATTGTCATGCCCGCTTGAGCTATTAATGTTGCAATAGTGAGTGATTTTTTTTGGCCTTTTTTGCTCGAGGCTTTTTGTTGGTCGGCCACCGCTTCTAATGTTTTACCAATATTATTTTGTGCGTTTTTTTGCTTCTTAATTTTATCTTGTGGTGCTTCTGCCCCAATCAGTGACATGACACGCTGGCGTTGTTTTTTTGCTTCTTTTAGCTGCACAATTATGACTGCACACAGAATGGCAAATAATAATATAAAACCAAGGGCGTAGAGCATTATTCAGCCGCTCCTTCTTGTTCTTCAACATAGGCATCGCCCATCGCTTCCATGACCATCTCGTAACAACCATATTGTTTGGCGTTTTCAATGAAGTTTGGACGCAAGCCAGATGAGCGTAATTCTGTGACAAGTTTGCCGTTTTTATCTTCACCAAGGAAATGCAATTTATAAAGGTCTTGCATGGTTACGACATCGCCCTCCATCCCTGTAATCTCGGAAATATGTGTTACCTTACGTGAACCATCTCTGAGGCGTTGTACTTGAATAATGACGTTAACCGCAGAGGCAATTTGTTCTCTGACGGCCTTTGCAGGTAAATTTAACCCACCCATAGCAATCATATTTTCCATACGAGAAATTGCTTCACGTGGATTATTGGCGTGAACTGTACCCATTGAACCGTCATGGCCTGTATTCATTGCTTGCAGCAAATCAAAAGCTTCTGGGCCACGCACCTCACCGACAATAATACGTTCTGGGCGCATACGTAGACAGTTTTTAACCAAATCACGCATAGAGATTTCGCCAATGCCTTCAAGGTTGGGAGGACGTGTTTCAAGGCGTACAACATGTGGTTGTTGCAATTGTAACTCTGCCGCATCTTCGCAGGTGACAATACGCTCATTGGTATCAATGTAACGTGTCAGACAGTTGAGCATCGTTGTCTTACCTGAGCCTGTACCGCCTGATACTAAAACGTTTACGCGTGAACGACCAATCGCCATGATAAGTTTGGCACAGGCTGGTGTTAACGAGCCATAGCCAACCAGAGTGTCTAAGGTCAATTTGTCGCGTTTAAATTTACGAATAGTCAGGCATGAGCCGTCAATGGCCAGTGGTGGAATGATAACATTCACACGAGAGCCATCATGTAAACGAGCATCACAGACAGGGGAACTTTCATCAACACGGCGGCCAATAGCGCTTACGATACGTTGGCAAATTGTTGTTAAGTGCTGGTTGTCACGGAAACGGATATTAGCTCGCTCAATTTTACCGTTCACTTCTATATAAGTGGTATCAGGGCCATTCACCATAATATCGGCGATATCGTCACGCTCTAACAGGCTCTCAAGAGGACCAAAGCCAAGCATATCATCAATAGATTCCTTGGCGATATTACCAATTTCATCAGGGCTTAAATCAAGGCCACGGAAGCGTACAATTTCTTCTACTGCGGCACGGATTTCTTCTTCAGCTGCCTTGCCATCCATACGAGAAAGAGATTTTAGATCAATGCCATCTCGTAAATCTGCCCAAATTCTTGTGCGAGCACGTTGTAAGCGTACAGATATGTTTTCTGTTTTAAGCTCTGTCTGATCTGCTTCTTCTATATCTAATGTATGAAATGATTTCGTAGCATTATCTCTTTCTTTTACCTCTGGTGTATCATCAGAAATAATGGGTTCTTCAGTGAGCTGATCTGTATCGCGTTTTCCGAACATAGTTCTTTATCCTGTTTTTTTAAGGCCTAATATATCCATCAAAGAGGTTTTCTTCTCTTGCAGCACTTTCACATTAGGCAATAATTTTTCAATAAGTTGATGGGCAAGTTTTTTACCTTCATCAATTTCTGTCATTTTCTTGCCTTGCATGTCACGTGTGGCCATAAGCTTCGGGAGATACGGCATATGCCATAAAGCAGTTTTGCCAAGAGCAGTTTTTATATCTGCTTCATTCACTTCCTGTTCTTTGTTTTGACCTTGTTTGCTCAAGACCACGTTGACTTGGTCATCTGATCCACCACGTAATGTCTTAATTTCTTTTATTAATAGACGTGTGACACGCAACGCACCGACATTTGGTTCTGTGACCAAAATAAGCTTAGAGGCACGTTTCACCATGAGTGATTTAACAGCTTCTGGTGCGGTTGATAGATCAACAACAATGTTTGGATATTGTGGCAACATCATATCTATAATGGCCTCATAACCTTTAGCCTCAATAGAACCATTGAGAAGTTTTTGTGCACCTGTTCCAGCAACGTGAAGTTTGGGCATGACTTCAAAAATCATACGCTTAAGTGCATCTTCATCTTCTTTTTTGGCAGCTTCAATAAGTTCATGAAGAGATATTGTTGGTTCATAATTAAGCGCAATATGAAGATCTCCCCATGCACCTGCTGCATCTAATAAAAGCGTTTTTTGATCTAGGAATTGACTGAGACCTTCGGCTAATATTTGCGAAATCGTTGTTGTCCCATTACCGCCTGTGCTGCCAAGCAGACAAATAAGCTGGCTGTCTTGATGGCCGTGCTTATCGAGCAAGATTGAGCCTGTGGCTGTGATCATATCTTCAACAGATATGGGGGCGACGAGATAATCACTCACGCCCATTTGTGTAAGCTTGCGGTAAAGTTGCACATCATTAGTAGGTCCAATGAGCAGGCAAGATGTGTTTTGTGCACAATAAGTCGCAAGTTCTTCTAATAATGCAGGCAATCCATCATTGATTTCATCTGTTTGCAGAATGAGTAGATCAGGTGATGTTTTGCTTTTATACAGCTCAATCGCTGTTTTAATATCACCTGATTCAACTTGTACCTCAGCTCGGGCATAGCGCCAATCAGCGGCAATTGATTCAATCGTTTTACGTGTCTGTGCATCTTGCGAGAACACGGTGATCTTTGATTGTGGAAGGAGCGTATTTACTTTTATCATTCTGTAGCGCCTCCTGTCTCAGAGATCACATACCCCGGCACAAAATCACGTGGATCGCCATTGTTTGTTACGCCGTTAACAATATTTGCTGCGCGCGTACCTTCCATTTGTGATCCACCAACACCAGCTACACCAAGTGCGTGGGCGGGGTTAGCGATCTGTTTCATTTCCATACGTGCCATAGAGCACCCTAAGAGATAGTTATAGTTGTCTCCCGGTTGTGTGCCACCAAGACCTGGCATGTTTTGACCAATGCATTCAGGTGATTCAGCTAAAGCCAAGCTCTCGTAATTAAGCAGGAGTTGGGACTGTGCACCCACGACAGGAAGCTTTTCTATTGTGACATTTGTGATTCCACGTTTTTTAAGTTGGTATTTCAGCGCATTTACTTTTCGCTCATCACAGAAATAAGGGTCTTTTTCAGGATCATAAATTGCACTCATTTTAAGTGCAGTATTGGGTGCAATATAATAGCGATTAGCAATATGGTCTATGCTGCCTGTATCTAGTTTTAGTGTTGGATAGCGTTCATAGTCTGATTGCTCAACGACAGATGGTCTATCAACCACCATTAATGAATCTTCATGCAGAAACTGTGTGTTACAGGCTGATAGTGAAAGACTTAAACATAGAGCGAGTGTGATATTTTTCATTGTTTTTTCTCCTTAATCCAGCATGTAGCCAAATTGTGTTTCATGGCCTGTCCAAGCAGGGATTTTGTCGTAGCTGTTTCTTAGATTTGATGACAAGACGTTGCGCAAAATTGGATTATCATTGCGGTTGTTGTCATTCTTTTTTGCTGCGGCTGCATTCTTATAATCATCTGCTGCTGTTGGATTAATCAAATAAGCAGAGATCATAATGATTAACTCAGATTCATCACGTTTGAAGCTGTCTGATTTTGAAAGCTCGCCTAATATTGGCGTGTCTTTTAAACCAGGTAAGCCAGCAAGATTATTAATAGTTTGTGATTTCACAAGCCCCGCAATCATTAATGAACCACCAGAGGCCATTTCAACGCTTGTTTCTGCGCGTCGTACATCAAAGCTTGGGAAAGGTACGCCAGCAACAACAGTACTTGCTTCAGTCGAGATCTCAGACACTTCTGTTGATATTTGTAAGCTCAGTCTATTCTCATCTAGCACGACAGGACGGAATGATAATACGACACCAAATGGTCTGTATTCAAAAGTCACACGATCATCATTACGATCTGCCACCACTGGAATTTCACCACCGGCAAGGAAACGGGCATTTTCACCAGATTTAGCTGTCAAATTAGGCTCTGCAAGAGTGTTTACAAGCTGGTCTTGGTCAAGGGCGCTAATCATGAAAGAAATTGGATTAAAGCCACTTGGATCCCAGATTAATGAGCCTAAGCCGAACGGTGATTGTGAGGTAAGGCCAAAGGCTGCACGGAGTGGATTAAGGCCAAATTCACTATTCGTTAAGAAGCCGCCATCTACAGTAGAGCTGTTACCAGGCATAATATCTGTATCAACACCAATTTCGTTCAAAATGCTGCGTTTGATCTCAATAACTTTTACCTTAATCATCACTTGTTGATCGCCTTTAACAGACATCATGTTAACGATCTCATTATTCTCGCCGATAAAACGGTTGATGACATTCTCAACATTGGCGGCTATGGATGCGTTTGATACATCGCCAGTTACGATAATGTCATCACCAACTGTATCAACGGCGATATTTTCTTTTGGAAATAGTCGTTTTAATGTATTTCTCATGGTGAATTCATCAATACGGACATGCACATTTATTTTGGCAATCGTGTCACCTGCCGCATCAAAAACAAGAATATTGGTGTCACCCAAATTAGAGCCAACCACATATAATTTGTTATTTTGTAATGAGCCGACTTCAATAACATTTGGATTTGCGACAATGACATCAGCGACCTCACCTTCTAACTGAATAGTCTTCGCCTTACCAAGTGTTAGCACTTCGTTATAATTAATTTTACGTGGCTTTTTGACTTCCATTGCTGCAGGTAATATGGGCTCCCCACATTTGTCTTTTGCTGCGCAAGCCATTACCTCAGCAGGCAATAAAAAGCTAATTGCTAGTAATAGTGTCATTAAAGTTTTCATGTGTCGTTCCCTTACCCTTTTAGTTTTTTTTGTTGTTATTGTTGTGGCACGATTCTGGCTCTAATCATTTGTTGCTGGACATCCGCACCGTTGTAAACACGCACAGCATTATTGCCTGAATTGTTTTGTGATTGATTTAATTGTTGCAATACATTTGAGATCAAAACATCGGTTGTTAAATCTGTCTTTTTTTCTGTGTGACTAGTGTCGCCAAGTTTACGCAAGGCTAAACTTAAATCACCCATTGAGCTTGAAAGTGCTAAAACTTCCGAGCCTTTTTGGTCGACTTCTAATGTCACTGTGCGAGCAATTTTTGCGCTTTCTTTGCTTTTAGCGTCTTGGTCGACAGCTAATACACGAATATTTTCTAGGACTGTTTGGCTTGCATTACGGCTAACATATTCTGCGGCACGCTCTTGTGCGCCATCATTAGAAGAGGGGACACGCACTTGATAGGTTAGTATCACATCAACGTAATCACCGGGTGTTACAAATCCACCGACAGAGCTTTCAGCCGACACTTTAATCGCTGTGGCACGCATACCGTCATTCAAACGAGCGGCTAGAAAATTACCATCTGTTTCGGCAATAAGGGCTGTTGGTAGGATTGGTTCGCCTTTTTGAATAACACGAACAACACGACCTTGAAGCGCATCGCCTGCTGCTTGATTTTCTTGGCGGATAATTGCCCCGTCAAAAACAAGGTCAGAAGGCCATGCCTGCCAAGTCATTTTATCATCGGATAAATCATCACCAATATTGATATGCTGGCTAGCGACAAGAACGTCTTTCTTGGATATTTCAACTTTATTTTGTGAACTACCTGAGCGCATTAATGCTTGCACAAAAATTGCCATAAGCATCGATATCATAAGGCCTGAGGCGAGTATAATGACCATTCTTTTATTCATTTTAGACTCCTAAATACCCAAGATTGTGAAAGCTGTATGCTGCGGCTATGGCTAAAGCAATACCGTAGGGCACGGTACTTTCACCACGTGATAAAGCCGCTATCCAACCTGTTTCATTATGTGGTTTTAAAAATGATCTTTTGCGTAGGGCCAATGCAACAAGACCCAATACACCACCAACCAAAGCCATAACCATCACAAAGGCGGGGATAGCAATAAGCGGTATCCATAGAGCAAGAGCGGTGGCCATTTTGGCATCGCCGCCGCCGAAAGTGCCTGTACAAAATAGAAAAAAGCAAATGGCAAAGACAATGCCCATGGATACGATATGATCTGCCAGTGAGGCAAAAAGAGAGTGGTCTAATACCCCAATATAAACGGCATATGTGTTAAGGCAAAAACATGCAGCAAAAGTCAGCATGATTGTGACCACTGTGCCATTATGAATGGTCAGTGAAGCCACATCATGCCATGCAGCATAAAAGCAAATGCCGAGCGTCAAAAACGCTATTGCGTATATGTAGACTTCGAGAACCACTGAATTACCCCTTACTGTAAAGTCAGTGAATTAGCGCTTACCCATAAACTCCAATTCAATTTTTTTTGTTTCTTTAAAGAGTCCTTTTAGTGACTACTTAAAGAAACACGCCGCACTGTCTTTAAGCGCAGCGTGTTGTTCTTAAGTTTTAGCTTGTTGGTGCGTCGTTCAAGACAGTTGATAGACCTGCGAATAAATTTTCTAAGTCATCACCAAATGTAAAGACGACAACAGAAATTGCGACAGCAATCCCTGCGGCAATCAGACCATATTCAATCGCTGTAGCTCCTTTTTGGTCGGCTAGAAACGCTTGTAGTTTTGATGTAAGTTTAAGCATATGTGAGTACTCCTTAGTTTGTTTACCCTAGTTTTTTTGGAGGTGTGCTTAAGAGAATTCTGGCACCCTTACCGTATGAACTACCCCAGTCCATTATTTAATTATATAAGTGATTTATTAAGTGGTTATAAATATATGATTGTATTTATTTAAATAGTTTAAGTAAAAACTGTTTTTATTTAGGTAAAATTTTATACAAATATATAATGTATATGGTTTATCTTCTTGTATCCCTTTATTAGCGTGATATATGAAGGTTTGATAGTTCTGTGCTGATCCGCTCGAAAGCCTCGATCAAATCGTTTTGAGAGGGCGCATCTATATAGCGTGTTTCATCACTAGCGCAGCGACGGTAATAATCTTTAGTCGTATTGTTAATGTTTGATGTGAAGGTGATTGTGTATATTAAAATACCTTGTGCCTTCATATTCTCGCATACATCTTCAAAGCGTCGGTTAAGATAACTTACATTCACGCCTTTTGAGTTGTATTGTTGATAGGTTCCATAGGCCCCGTAATAAGGGGAGATCGTATTGTCACCATCGGTCATCATTAAAACGGCCTTTTGCCATTTATCATCTTCCCAAGATGCGCCTTCTCTAAAAGGAAACTCGGGAGATAATAAACGGTAGCCCCAAACCATCCCCGTATTACCATGTGTATTTCCCTGTGCTCGGAACTCTTGTATGCTATCAAGTAGTTTTTGACGATTTGATGTGAGCGGTTGTATATAGCTGTGGCTGCATTCATAGTTTGGCCCATAATTATTGTTATAATATTGCCAGTAATATCTGATATCGCTACTCTGTGAGCCTTGAAAAGTATGGCGGTACATATTCCACATCCAACCATCTTCGTAATTTTCTTCATCGTCTGGATTGTTGCGTGCCAGTACACAGCCAGCCCATTTATTAAAACTATCGGCTTCATATTCTAAATTATAAGGATTGTTAACAAAGGCATCATCATAGTTTGTGCCATCTTCATTTTTACCTAAGCCATAAGGCCCGACATTAACGCTTGCTGAAAATGGTACGATGCCAATTTTGACACTGTCTTCATCACTTGTACGATCATAAAGAATATTAACAAAATTTGTAGCTGCCGTGCGCAAGGCACCTATATTATTATGGTTAGACATTGAGCCCGTAACATCAACAACCATCGCAACTTCCAAACCTCTAACTTCACGAGTGACTTCTGTGAGACAACTGACGTTTAGGTGGTCTTGCCCTAATATACGCATGAAGCTTGTGTCAACTCGCGCATTGGCCGTTACTGAAATAAGATTGTTATTAATGATAGGGGGCTCAATCGTTACAGTGCCAAACTCATCTTCTGGATAATTGGCCGTCATATAGGCTTGTAAGCGTTCTTCTAATTCTGTCTGTGTGCCGATTGAGCTGCCAACAGCAAGTGTTGCGGCATCAAGGGCTTGGCACATGCGGTTTTTTACAAGATAGGCCTTCGTTACATCAACGGCCATACCTGCACCGCCAACAATTAAAGGCATCATAAAGCCAAAAGTAACAGCAACCGCACCCGTTGTACTGGCTAGAAATATTTTTAAGATATCTTTGTTTAGCATGGAGAGCCCTCCATAGGTACAAAGGCATTGCTGCGCCCTCTGACATAAGATACTTCTTTTAGATCAAAATGGCCTATAAGCTGTCCTGTGAAATGCGGCGTGAATCGGTATTTTGTGGTTACTCTTATAAAGCCTTCATTTATTGCCCCAAGCTTATCAAGATCATTAATCTCGTCATTATTTTCTTCCATTAATGGCGTGGTATGTTCCCAGCAAACATTGTAATCGTCGTCACTTTCGATACGTATGCCTTGGATATCAATACCTAGATTATCCCCTTCGTAAGGGTCTATAGCGAGGCGTGCCGCCATGACAGCTTGTTCAATTTCTGTCTGAGAAATGCTGCGCTCTCTAGCCAGTAGGTCAGAGGTGACTTGTGAGGCTGAAATTATTTTTTGATTAAGGACAAGTGCGTTGCCTAAATCAAACATGGCTAATGTTACTGTAATGATTAGTGGGAAAATTAATGCCGCTTCAATCGCAGCCAGCCCACGATTGTCTTTGTAGAAATTCATGATGCGTTTATTAAAATCTATATGGCTCATTTTTTATCACCATTGTAGACATAAGCGGCATTGCATTGTCAGTTGATTGACCACTAAGAAGAGGGCCTATTTGTAACGTCATAAAAGGATATCTGTAGAAACTACGAATAAGCACAACGTCATTTTCTTCACCTGGATTGAAGCCTGATGATTGTAACTGTCCATCGCTGTCAAAACTTGCCGTTGCGGCGGAAGCATTTGTAAAATCGTCGTCAGGCAGGTGGACGACTTCATAACGTATATTGTCGCAATTTAAGAAAAGAGAAATATTGTCGCATAAGGTATCACGGAATAATCCTTCTGGGTTGCCATCTGATTGCAACTGCCCAGTGCGTATTAAACGAGCAGCTGAGCTTGTACCGCCTTCAAGTAGGGAAGATGCGGTGAAAATTAGACCAATTTCAAGAAGGCCTAAAATGAGCAATATAAAAGGCATGCCGACGAGTGAGAACTCGACAGCGGTGACACCGTCCTCAGCGTTGAGAAATCGTCTTAAGCGATTGAACATGTTACCCTAACTTATTATTACCCTGACACTTTTTATAAGTGTCTATCTTCTAGGATACGTTCTATTCGTTAACGCATATTAATCTTTCAGCGACATTTGAATGAGTTTTGAATTTTATTTACATAAAAATTTATCTAGTTATTTCAGTTATTTATCAAGAAATATTGGCACGGCGTTTGCATAACTATTTTCCGAGGTTCAATTTTAACGTTAGGAAGATAAAATGACACAAGCACCAATCAATCAAGATGTCCAATACCATGAAGTTAAATACATCATTGATAAAACCTATGAGCAGCGTAATCTTACGCGCCACAAGGTAAGTGAATATAGAGCTTTAAAAGCCGTTAGAAATGCGCCAGAGCTTTTGTTGTTAAAGCAGCAAATTAAACGCAGTTTTGGTTTGTATAGACTGTATCAGCGCCAAATGCAGATGATGACTAAAGCTTATTTGGATAATTTGCGCCAAGCACGTGCAACGTATAGTGCTTCATATAAAAGACCTGCAATCACTCTGGTTAAGGAAAGCTTTCAAGTGAGTGCTTAATTACGGTTGACTAAAAATAAACTATACTTGACCTTTGGTAAATCGATACCCATATTCCAATAACTTAATCTAACAATATAATTGGAAAATATGAAAACCGCCCAAGATAAATCCATTGAAGATGCTGTGTTTGATGAAAACACAGAAAAGAAGATTCATTACAGTATTATTGCTATTCTTGTGACTGTTCTCACTGCTTGGGGCTTGGCTATTTTATTTTGTGCTAAGAGCACCTTATGAGAGGCTATCTGCATGCATTGAACTGGGTGATATTGATTGGGGCATGTAATGCTCTTTTTAAAATATTCGTCGCCTTGGAAATACATCCAGTGATTGTGATATGTCAGTCAATGCTCTTTGCAGGGCTTATATTACTATTGCTTGCGGGTCCAGGGCGTTTAGCAAAAGATGCGATTACTTCACCCCACAGTTGGTATTATGGGTTCTGTTATCTGATATCGACCTCAATTTTTGTGACCGCAATGCATTATATTTCAGCAACACAAATGAGTTTGTTGATTAAAGCTGTTGTGCCGATCAGTCTTATTGTTTCTGTTTTTTGCTTTAAGAGGCATTTAGATAGAACAGGGTGGGCGGGCTTTGTTTTGGTTCTTATCGGTTTATTCTTTGTTGGATTGGAAATTGAGCCTCGGGTGTTTTGGATGGTCGTTGCACTGGTGCTTATTTTCTCACTCTTTGAGACCTTGCAGATGATGATCTCTGATATTCATTCCAGCAATAATAAAGCGCGTAGAAGTGTGAGAGAAAGTATGCGTGTGACGGGTATGGTTTTAGCTATCACCGCTCTTTTATTTTTATTGGTGTGTTTAGGTGGTGCTGTCGGTGTTGAATATATGGGGTTAAAACATGGCGTGTTACCGAATATTGCTGATTTCATTAATCCATGGAGCTTTATCATGGCCTTTGTCTATGGTGTTTTTGGACTATCATTTATTCGCTATTCAGAATTTGTGGCAAATCGTGAAATAAAGTTCGAAAATTTCTTAGCAATGACATCATTATCGGTTATCACAACTTTGTTCTTTGAGTGGCTGTTATCTGTATACGGGTTTCTCGAATTTAAAGGTCTAAGCTCTTTAGAGTTGATCGGGGGCAGTATAATGATTGTCGGTAGCGCAGCCGCTATTTACGCACGAGCCAAAGCTAATGACGGAACTATTATGCGTGTAAGTCGTTAGTCTATTACAAATTTACCAATTGAAAGGAAATTGTAATGTCTAATAAAACATCAGAATTAAAAATGCTTTTAACGCGTTTAGTGGATAGCTATGATGGCTATAAAGAAGCTGCTGAAAAGGCATCTCAAGAACGCCACGTTAGAATGTTCACAGATTTGTCTGCAGAGCGTCACCAAGCCGCTTTACTAGTGCAGGATTATCTTACACGTCAAGGTGAAGATGTTGATCTTGATGGCTCGAAAATAGCCGCAGCACACCGCTTCTTTATGGACATCAAAGACAAGCTAGATGACGATGATGATGAAGCATTATTAGAATCTATTATCACTGGTGAGAGCGAGTTACTTAGTCGCTATCGTGATGCAACTAAGGATGCGAAATATGATCCAGAATTGCTGGATGCATTGAAAAAGCAGTATCAAAAGATTGAATCTAATCTTGCCCTTATCCAAGCAAAAGAAAAAGCCGCATAGAATAGGTGAAGTAATATAGAATACAAAGAGAGCGGGCATATGTCCGCTTTTTTTGTTTGTCTGGATATAAAAAGTTTACACAAAGAAAAGCCACCGTGATAAAACCATATGCACGTGAAAATGAAAAGTAGATTCACTATGAAAAAAGTTAAATGGGTTATATTCGACTTAGACGATACATTACATGAATTTTCCACAGCCTCTCGTACAGCTATGGAGATGGTGTATCATTATCTTCATGAAGAATTTGGCATTTACCCAGATGATGCTAGAGAAGCATATGCTGCGATATTGAAAGAAGGGCAGTCAACCCATTTTGTGGAAGACATTCCTTCTCGTGTCTATCGGAGACAACGCTTTGAGAAACTATTCGATAGATTTTCTCTTATCTACCATATTCATTTAGACCGTTGTTTAGACGTGTACGACGATTCCTTAATGGAGGTAATGACGTTAAAGGAAGGTGCGCTTGAGATACTGCAAGAATGTCAAAAACATAAACTTAATGTTATGGTTGTTTCTGAAGGACCAAGAGATGCCCAAAAGAAAGCTATAGAGAAGCTCGGTATCGCATCGTATGTAAATCGTGTTTTCACATCTTCACAGTGCCGTATGCATAAAGCGAACGGCCTTTTTACCCATGCTTTAAAAGAAGTGGGCTGTTCACCTGATGAAAGTATCGTCATTGGTGACAATCCAGAACGAGACATTAAACCTGCTCAAGCGTTAGGTCTCTTAGCTATTCTTGTTACAACAAAAGCCGCGCCAGAAAATATGCCCTTTGTCGCTTCTTTAAAAGAGCTCGCAGACAGGCTTCGTACAGAAACACAGGATAATGTCTTCCCTATGCCTCTTGCTGCGAATGTTCTTGAGTAACGGAATAGGACACCGCCCTTTCACGTCGGCAGCTCGGGTTCGACTCCCGTACTAGTCAATTATTTCAATGACCTGGTTGTTTTCAATATGGTTTTTAAATAAAGTGCATAATATTGAGGCTTTATATGGCTAAATACAGCTTCCCATGAGACAAGCTAAGAAGAGTAGGCCTACCGCATATACCGGTGCGGATAAAAGTAAGAAAAGTGTGTGAAAGTTCTTAGTTACATCATTCTTAGAGAATTTAAATAAAGCATAAAAAGAAGGTATGTAATAAATTATTATTGCCGCTGACCACTCGCAAAAGAAACTGTAAGAGCGAAAAATTCGACAAGAATCTGGAACGAGTGAATAAGAACTACCTATTAAGTTTCTCCAAACAAAATTAAATAAAAATAGTAAAAAAATAGGTGTTAAGTACAGACTTAAGAAAAAGAGAAATTTCGTAAAAATATTCACATGAATTATTTCTTTAATTTTATCCATTTTTAGCTCTTGTTTGTTTGTGCCTCAATTTAGTATTATTATTCTATGGAGAAAATATCAAGAATAATTAGTATTTGGTACAGTTTTAAGTGCAAGAATGATATTTGAGTATTTATAGTCTGCCCTTTAAAAGGGAGGCCTAACATAATACCTCAGCGATACCCCGAGGCTTTTAGCCTAGAGCGTAACTTATCAGATAGGTCGTTAGTGAGTTGTTTTTGAAAGAAAATTTGGTAGCGAGGGAGGGAATTGAACCCCCGACACAAGGATTATGATTCCTCTGCTCTAACC
>MDSV01094789.1_pt1 | contig 15757 bp, 14 predicted proteins | sample 810851 | NCBI WGS metagenome assembly MDSV01 (sample SAMN05326640, study PRJNA326480) | marine metagenome | isolation source: seawater | place: Atlantic Ocean: North East | collected 2012
GAAACCCTGTCAGTACATCAATAGGTCACAATCCTTCACAGGGAACTATCTCTTATTCATTTGTGTTCGATACACGGCCTTCGGGTTGCTTAGAAGATGCACTCAAATCAGAAATCTCAATATCAGAAACTAAACCAAACGATGTTTATGCAGAACTCACAGTGCTAGGACGTACATCCGGCCCCGTTCTGCAGAGTATGGGCACTATTACATCTAGCAAAAGAGACGTATCTTTAGATGCAACCATGTCTGTTGGGGATATCAATTGTGCCTGTACAGGTGTGGTTGATACATCTCCATCTGCTGCTGCTCAGACTTTAATGGAACAATATAGGCCTGACAATTGTGGTATAGATTGTTTGACCATATTTAAACATACAGATACGGAAAATTGGAATCCCACTACAGGTAAGTATAGTAGACAAATGGGATGGACGTACACAACTTGTGAAGACTGCCCATAAGGAAGTGAAATGTTAGGTGGATTATTAGGTAACGGCCTCTTTGGAGGTTCAGAAAGAGGTTTTGTAGCGCCCTCAGCAGGTGGTGGTGATTCTACAAATACAACTTTAGGTCCTCCTATTGATGATAGCTTTTTAGCTGATAGAGGCAGTGTAACCGGAATCAATGGGCAAGGCAAACCTATAGATGACAGCGGAACAGAAGTCGTTCCAAGTCCGGGAGGCTCTTCTTTATTTTTACCCGGAAGTATATGGTCAGCCCCTTTCGGACAGGGGGAAGGAGTATATTCATCTCAAACACAGGGTGTTGGTCCCGGTCCAACTCTTGCAAGCAACAGAACCGCCATACTCTGCCCCGGCGATGAAGAGGTGAAACAGACGCTTTTCTTTGGTGCCTCTGTAATGGACTTCTCTGTAACTCTTGGGTATGGTGAACAAAGCAGCTCTTTGACAGTAAGGCTAGTTGAAGACGAATGTGAAGGCACTCCAAGAATTTATTATCAAGGTCATGACAGACTGACCCTTGGTAACAGCAGCACGCTAGAAAAAGTCAGTACAACTAAAGCTGATAAATTTATGCCTCCTAAAGTTGGTAGTGCTGTCTATTTTAGGATGGCAAACTATGAATTCTGTGGCATCTTTCAAAGTTTCACAAAATCAAGAAGTCCCGGAGGCAATCCGGTATATTCAGTAACTCTACTAGACCCAAGAGAATTGTTGGCTGGCGTAAATCTAATCATAGCCGACGAATATACAGACGCCGCTTTGACTCCAAATATTATCAATGTATTTGCGATTATGGAACAATACGGTATTCCTTGCCCAAGTACAGAAGGAGGAGCTTTTGGTGGGGCGGGTTCTATTGACGAGGGTATGCCTTGGAATAATATATATAAAGGTTTGATGATATCTCAATCTGGCCTTTCTGCATTTACTGGGATAACTCCAAAAAGACCAAGGATGGGTGGCTGTGAGTATCACTTAGACCTTACTAATCTACCAGTTCCTCCTGATGATTATAGGGTGTCTGGTACAAATGTTAGTGTGCTTGATGCTGTTTCTCAACTCTGCGAAGATGCTGGTTATGAGTTTTTCATAGACCTAATCCCAGCAGTCGTTAGACATCAGCAAGGTTATTTTTATACAGTTCTTATACTTAAGGTTAGATGTGTAGACAGAACTACCCAACCAAACTTAGATGCTATAGAGAATTTTATAGATGACCCAGATAACTTGGTTATGGAAAGTTCTAATGGGCGTGAGTTCAGAAATGATGTAACTAGCGCCATGGTTATTGGTGGTAAGAAAACAAACATCTACGAGTGCGAGTGTCCCGGTTTAACAGCTGGTTGTAGTATCACAGGTATACAACCTTACTGGGGAGTTGATGATAATGAGAATTTAATAACAGGATGTAGAAATCCTCAAAATGGTGAATATTTTATAACAATTTCTACGTCTAGTCTAAATGCAACGTTGGAAAAAAACCTACCATTCACGAGTTACACAATTACTGAGTCCGAAATGAAAGCCGCCCTTATGGGAGAAAAGGCTTGGACTGGCTGGATTACAGCAAACCAACATCCTATCAGCACATTGTTCTTTGGCAATAAACCTTTGCAAGTTTGGGCTTTTGATGCACTTAGAAATGTACTACAAAAAGTTAAGAACAATAATGGGAATATAGGTGGCAACGCACCGAACATTAAACCTCAACACTTTGTACAAGCCAACAATGCTATCAGAAATTATGTGAGCAAGTCCTTTGCCCAAAACGCGGGTGAAAAGACCATGGAGGACTTGAAGAGAGTCTTTTCTTGGGTTCAGGGTTTTGCTAAAAAGTATGGCAAGGAATGGATGGTTCCTCTTGAAGGCATATGTAATATTATTGATAGGACATCTGGAACACCTAGAGTTGCTGCACACCCAACAGACAAAGGCTGGACAGACAATAATAGTATAGTTCAATTAGGTGCACCTCTAGCACAAACAATATTCGGTGGTGATGATTTTGATGGCAGGCTTACAGCCTTTGTTAGATACAACCTTTACTCCGGAGGTTCTTTTGGAAGCTCTTTTGGGGGGAGTTCTGTATCTGCTGGTAGAAGAATTGACTTTAGCAAGCTAACTAAAGGTGAATATTATTCTAATAATCAAGCTGTGTGGATTAAAGCTAATAACACCAGTGAGATAGCTTACCTTAATGACGAAAGAAAGCTTGGTCCTCACAGTATATTAAAAGTCTCTGCTCCCTTAACAGTCAAACCAACAGACGAAGGTGTTCATGAGGCCTATGCTGCACTCTCAAGAGTTATAGCAATAGTTCAAGGAGGCAATGACGCTGCCGCCAAAAGAGCGACAGAACAGCTAAGGAAAGGTATTGGCTCAAACTGGGCAAATATAGGAATGAGTGACGAAGCTATGATTCCGGTTGCTGCCGCTATTCCGATGCAGTACGAGGGTGCAACCTATGGGCCGTGGGAGACTAGTGGCGCAGCAGATGGCAAAACAAGAGTCCAAGTAGACGACAGTCTGGTCCCTTGGAATTATGCTGGACATGTTCTCTTGAATCAGGCTGGTCAAAGCTTAGCGGACCAACAAGTCACGAACATGCAACAGGCTGAGATGGGAAGTATAAAAGTTCCCGGACTACCTAATAAGATTAAGATTGGTTGGGAGCTCAATCAAATAAAATCTGATTTTGCCCTTGTAGAAAACAGAACCGTTTCTTCCATTGTCATATCTGGAGGAGGTCAACTTACAGGTATATCTGAATACTACTATATCAACGAAGCAACTATGAACAATAGTTATGGGCCAAACCTGACAGGTATTCAAATAACAATAGGCACAGGTGGCGTAACAACTCAGTATAACTTTAGAACCTACACACCTAAGTTCGCTAGATTTGCAAAACTCAACGCAGAGCGACTTAAGAAGATGGCTAGAGCAAGAATTGCTTCTGCTAAAGAACAAAGAAAACTCAATCTCAAAGCCCTTCAACTTCAAGGCAAAGGCTTTAGAGGAGTACCCGGAATGGGAGGCTTTACCGGCGGAGGCGGAGGAGGCCTTGGACAGGGAGGTGGAGTTGGAGATACACCTGCTGGACAACACCAGCAAGGCCAGAGAGTTGGCAAAGAACAGACAGCTGCTGCTGGTGGTAGTGTGGCGATGGCTGCTAAAGCAACTCAGATGACAACTGCAGATGGAAACACAGGTATTTCTGTAGACATGGCGTTCTTGCCCGGAGGCGAACTACAAACGATTCTTGATGAAGACTATGGCCAAAAGGCAATAGCCGGTATTGAATCTCTACTTTATCCTGTTTCTCTTGGCGGAGATGCAAACCTTCCTCCTCTTGCTTTTTCTTCTTTGGGTGCTGGAGCAGGCAGCGTTGTAAGTAAACCAAACGGCCCATACAATGCAGCTGCAAGTAAGACAGAACAATTACATGATGGTAGTTATCACATAGATGGTGAACACGCTCAACCTTGGCAGAATCCTGATGGCTTTAGCTTCTCTAAACTTCAAAATGACAATCTGGGCAAATCAAGAAATGAGATTGACGAAGGTCATGGAAACGACCTTGTTGCTAGAGGCTCTCAGCCACCAGACTCATCGCTATTTAGTGAGGTAGCTGAACATCACGGTCAGAGTGAGGCTTATTCAAATGACTATAGATTCTTAGCCTTAAAAGGCCCAATCATGATTCACGGTTGGGGCTATGACCTACAAGGAAAGCCTATACCTAATGCCGCAGATACTGATGGAGGTGCTGCTGCTGGAAGTTTTACAACAACAGAATTAGAAGATAAGTTTTTACCCGGATTCTTAAGAAACTCTCATACATGGCCAACTGCTCCTTTAGACTTGAGGTTTGACAGAGAAAGAGGTGTCTGGACAACTCCCCAACCGCCTAGGTTTGCACAGGTTATTCTAGAAAAGTGTGGAAGCAAACCAGAGTCACTAGCTCCGGGCGAAGAAACTGTAAATCCTAACGACTGCACAAGTGGTAAGCTTAAAGCTAAAGAAGTTGAGAATACATCTCCCATAGCTTGGGATGAAGATGGCGTTAATGCAAACGATGATAAATATCTTATTGTAAAAAATGACGGTCAACAAAGTATACCTGTAGGCAAAAAATTCAAGGTTTACTGGGATAACTATATTGGCAAATGGTTACCGTTTGGAACCGCTGGTGGTGGCGAAGATATTGTTGTTGCTAAGATGAAAGATAACATGAAGCCTGACGAAAATGGGCAGGCAGAGATTGTCTGTCCTACGTCTCGTTATGGTGAAGTTATAGATGTCATCAACACTCTCAAGCAACCAATCTCAAAAGAGAAACACATAATAGCTTGGAATATAGATGATGAGTGTGATGACCCATGTGCCGAAGAGTGTCCGACTTCTGGGTCATCTGCTTCTCCCGGTGAGGACTGGGACGAGGATGCTTCCAGTGAGGAATCTTCTTCCGACGAGGAATCAAGTTCTGAGTCCAGCTCTAGTTCAGAGACTGACCCTAAGCCTTGTTACAGAGTCTTGCAGGCAGAGTTTTGTCCTTTAAATGTTGTTACTTCTGTTTATGTAGAAGAGAGATATGACGCGCTTTATCAAAATTTGATATCTGGGGGAAGCACGCAAGGAGGAGAACATGGCTGTGGTGGGAGTGCTACAGATGATATCAGCATTTGCGAAAAGAAAATTGTTGTAAAAGTTTGGGTTGACGAGTATGCTCAAACATGTGACAGTCCTGTTGTTACTAGTTTGTGTGGAGGTGGCGAAGATGACGATGATGATGATGATGACGGTGATGACACTGAATTTCCACCGGGCGGCGGAAACGGTGGAGACCCAGACCCACCACGACCGGGCGAGCCTGAAGACGACCCAGATGGAATATGGTGTGATGGTCCATTAGGTAATGGAGACGGCTGCTGTCACACGCCAGACGGACGTGTCATTCCAATTGATGATGTTCTACCAAGTGGTCCAGAAGGGAATCCTCCGAGCGTTAGTAGAGACAGATGTACCTCAGCAACAGATATAGAGATTGTTGGAGAAGGTATGGGTCTTGGTGGTACTGTTGGCAATTGCGTACGACCACTTGTTTGCGCTTACCGGTATAAAGACGACGCGTTTGCTGGCAATCCGGGAGACATAGTTGAGTTTTCGTCTTACTGTGCTAATGATGGTATAGACGAAGAGATTTGGATAGACGGTATAAACGAGGACTGTCGTAGAGGCCCTAATTTTGATTGCTGCTGTTGTGACCTGAGCGAGTCACAAGAGGTAGACATATTGGGCGTTGGCGTTCATGACCCACCGAGCAATTATGAATGCTGTTCTATAGTTCCTTTAAACTCTGGCTTTGGCAGGATAGATTGCGAAATAAGACTTGGGGGTAAAGTAATAGATTGCCCTCAAGATAGGTATCCTGAGTGTGAAGGTCGCGAAGGAGGTTGTGAAGATGGAGAAGGAGGAGATGAAAATGATGATGGTGAGTGCTGTAAATATATGCTGGGGGCAATTGAGTCCTGTGTACCTCTTGGGACAGAGCTAGGCGGAGGCAATATTCTTGACAGGAATAGATGTACAGAAATCCTGAATGGAGAACTTGTTGATTGCGATTTGTGTGACATGCCCGACCCAACAGATGAAAATTGTACGCAAGAGCCCACCACTTTTCATGGAGCCCATATCTCAACGGACTGGGATGGACCTAAAGAAAACGCCAAAGTTGCTGGTGCTGGCTCTAGTGATGAAGACGGAGATGGGCTGGCGGACCAGCCCGGTAACCCATGTGACCCAGACAATGGAAACGCTGCGCCTGACTATACGCTCGGCACTCAAGTAAACCTATGGAGCGGGCATTGCGATTTTGGCCCAGAGACTGAGGGCTTAGTAGAAGGAGGTCTTGGCTACGAGCCTCCGATGTTTAATCACCCATGTTTAACATGTGCAAAACGTGAAACCGATGAAGATGGCAACCAAATACTTCCGGCTAACTTTGTATATAAAGATTTTAGCGACGGCACATACGATGCCTATACCTGTATCAACGAAGGTGGCACAGTAATGTGGAAAGATTCTCAAGTCCACACTGAAGAAGGTAAGGAAGCTAAAGGTAGTAAATGTTGTGGTTGGGCCTGTGAGTATGTCGGTCTAATCCTAGATGATGAAGGCAACCCTACGGGCGAAGAAATGTATCTTCTAGAAAGACTACATGGAGAGAATATTGGAGGAGGAAAAGATTGTGTAGAAAATTATGGCGGTAAAATGATAAACGTCGATTATGACACCCTATTTGAAGGAGGTGCTACCAGAGGTGACGATGCACAGACTGATGACCGCGACAACCAATCTGATGATGAATCTTCAAACCTAGGAGATGGAGGTCGCTCACAAGTCGATGATAATGAAATTGCTCCACGAGGAATATCAGAAGACCCAACAGATGAAGGTTCTAATACAGGCTCTGCTAGAGATGGTCGAGGAAGGCCAGTAGATGCACCTTCGAGTCAGGCTGGTTATTCCAGTGAATCCACCGGCACTGGAAATCCTTGTGACTTGTCGAGTGCTTTATCAACATCTGAAGATGATGTAAGCCTTACTGTATGTACAGTTGTTCCTGCTGGCGCTATCACATCTTCCGCCAGTTGTTCACCTAGTTACCCCGGTTTTGGCACAGCTTCCTTTACAATAAAGAGTTGTGCTGATTATAAGTTTAATATAGAATTTGCCCATGTAATGTATCCGTTATTATGGATAGATGTTTGTGAAAGAACAATATACCTTCAATCTGCCTATAGCAACCCTGTATGTAGCACAGAAAGAGCCGCTGACGAGAAAGAGCCCGGCCAGTATAGCTCATCGAATGGACTTGGAGTAGAGATGCCCGTATTTAATAAACCATCACACGAGCTTACAAGCTACTTCTATGGATACAGCAGTCCTCCACCAGCAAGTAAAATTAAGACGGGTACATTTAGCCATGATAAAGAAAATGAGGTTGAAGACCCAGAACCACAAATAGCTTTTGAGGAAGGCACTGAGAGCGCAGGTATTTGGAGCTGGGAGAGTTGCGAAAACTGCGAAGGTTCAACAAGTACCGGAAGTCCCGGAGAAACATGGGATGAGGATGTAGAAAGTATGAAGACAGGTTTCAGAAGTCCCGGAGGTGGAAACACTACAAAGTTAGCATCGCCTAAAGTACCTAACTCTGTCGTAGACGGAGAGAATTACAACGCAAGTGTAACAGACTCACCGGGTTCTGCTCCTTCAAGTTCAGAGGGTGACTAATAATGAAATGGACCACCGGAGTAACTGTTGCTCCCAGAAAAAATCCTACCTTTGATAGATGTTACCAAAGCTTCTTGGATTCAGGATTCAAACCACACATATTTAAAGAACCGGGAGTTTCAATAGACCCTGCCTTCTTAGTAAATGGTGTCACAGAAAGAATGTACACTTTAGGAGCATGGAAGAATTGGCTTCTCGGCCTTAGAGAACTAAGAACTTCTAATCCAGATGCAGAAATCTATGGAATGTTTCAGGACGACGCTTTGTTGTGCAAAAATGTAAAGCCATATTTAGAGAATGTTTTATGGCCATCTGCTAATGCTTCTGTTGTTTCTATATATACTCCCAGACCATACGCTAGTGATAATACATGGAGCTATGGAAGACTGCCTTTATGGGGCGCTTTAGCTTATTTTTTTACTCCTAGTATGTTGGATTCTTTGCTCAATCACCCTATAATAAGAAGATGGGATGGGGATAAATGTATAGACATAAAAGTTGGTGAATGGTGTGAGGCCATTAACAAGGCACCAATTTTTCATAACCCATCTCTTGTACAGCACGTATCAGAATGTTCTTCTATATGGGGTACAGATGTCGCTGCTGAGGGTGATAGGGCTGCATTTGAATTTGTCGGAGAGAACTTCAACGCTATGCAACTTTTAATTGGTGTATAGTTTATTAGTGGCCAACAACTTAAACGGAGAAACCAGATGAAAGATATTTGGAAAACTGTTGCAACCTCTGCTTTGAGTTGCGTTATTTTAATGGTAGGTTTTTGGATTATCCAAGCCAGAGAATATGTTACAAGACCAGAAGTCTCAGGTATGATTCAAACCGAATCACCCTACCTAGTAGATAAGCAGCTCGTTTTGCAGAATATAAATGAGATGAAAGATGTGCTTCAAAAAAATACAGAAGTGATAGCACAACTAAACTTAGAGATAGCTAGACTAAGGACTGAATTAGATAGGCTAGATGAGTAAGATGAAAATACCAAAAAAGTACAAGGAAAAACTTAAGAAATATGAGGAAAAAAAGAAGATGAATAAGGACAATGATAAAAAACAGGAAGAGGAAGTTAAGGCTCCGAGCTTGATAAAGCAAGCCAAAAAGTTTTCAGTTGACGCAATTAAACATGCCGTCAAAGGAAATCCCACCTGCACACAAGACCAAATCAACGAAAGACTTAAGATATGCGAATCATGTAAATGGTTCAGAGGCAATAGGTGCATGAAGTGTGGCTGTGCCTGCAATAAGAACAAGAAGTATCTAAACAAACTTGCTTGGGCAGACCAATCGTGTCCTATTGGAAAATGGGGTCCAATAGAAGAAGATGAATAGAGGTGAGTTTAGCAGAACAAACTAGAGTGAGCCACGCCAACTTCTGCTTCTCACCTCTTTTTAATCACCATTGATACTTCTCTATGACAGCTTGTTGTAGCAGCACTTTGAGTATCTGTGCTTCTGCAAATGAAAGCGTATGTTTAACTTCAGACAGGCTTCCGCTCTTAGGTTTTTTAGCAAGCCTAATATAGTAACCCTTGCCTTCAGCCTTCTTAAACCCAAATGTAGTGCTGCCTTTAGCGTTTTGATGGTATATACCAGAGAATTTACCGCCAGTTTGACCAGCCTCTTCTTTTTCATTATTGAGAACTGCTAGTATTTCACCAATGTCAGCCTCTCCAAGTTTAAGAGTGATTGATTTGCTATCGTCTTTTTCACTCCAAGAAAATTTTGCGTTGCCATTATTGTCGGTCCCAGTCTGAGGAGATGCCACCCAGAATAGTTGAACATCTCGAATCTTAAATGGGCCGTTAGCACCGACCTTCTCAGATTCAACTGTCTTCATCTCAAGACGGCTAGCCGCACCGGTATTACTTCTATTTGGTTTATAGACTCTCCATTGAGTCTTTTTACGATTAGTTTGCATCAAAAACTTTCCTCCAGTTACTGTCGTAGCCTTTTATGGCTTCCGGAATCTCTTCCATTTTTTGTTGATAGTGTGATAACCGTTGAATAACTTCTGAAGCCTGTGAGTGCCTAACGTCTCGAATTATGGAAACAGCAGGGTATTGTGACCTAATAAGTTTCTCAACACTAATATCGAGTCCTCGTCCTACAGACTTACACATCACATCAATAAAAGAAATCTGTGAATCATTAATGTTCTCTGAATAATCAGCTTCTTCGCTAGACGCTGTCTCAGAGAGTTCTTCCGCAGCGACAACTTTTCTAAGCTGAAGCAATCTTCTTAAAGCCCTACCTTCAGCTCTTGTTTCAGCCATGGCTACAGGAAACTTGCTGTAAGGCATATCTGTGTTCTTATGCCACGCATCTCCAGAGCCAGTCGCTGTTCTGTGATGCAAGTTATCGTGCCAGTTGATTACAACAGTTATCGAACAAGATACAGTAGCTCTTCCTTGATTTTCTTTGTCAGGTGCTTGAACTATATTTGACTTCATCTCAATAATCGGTCCTAAGACCAGCTCTGTTACGCGCCTAAGACCATCGACAGTAGGGTTTCCATCTACAAGTTCATCATACTCAAACTTGCTTAAGACGTAATCGCTCCATTCTGGGTCGCATATGGAAGGAGATGAAACTTTCTGTTCCTCTTCTACCTGTTCCAAAAGCTCATTCACAACTTCATCATGAGAGGCTTCAAAATCTCCACTGCTTGAGTCGTCTCCAAAATCAATGTCATCTATAGCCGCTAAAGTTTTCTGCTCTTCTATCATCTTTACTAACTCCAATTTTCCTTTGATTGACTTGACTTCTGATTGTTCAAGACCATATTTTTCCACAAGTTCTTTTCGTATTTCTGCGACTTTAACGCCAGCATAATCAGCAATTGCCATATCATTCACCTATTAAAATTAATCTGTTATTTTTATCGGGAAATTTTCTTCTGAGCTTTTCAAGTTCTTCGTTCAAAGAAACTACTATTTCCCTCTTGTATTTTTCAGAAAGCCCCTTCGTATGTTTTATTCTAATCAAAATTAGCCCGCTAGACAATATCAAACCAGATTTTTGATTGTCACTGCGTTGCGTTTTTTCAAAAGATTCTTGTCCCCAAACAGGATAGAAGTGAGAAGGGCCATCAACCTCTAGTGCAACCGACAACTCTGGCAAGAACATATCTATTTCAAGCCTTTCATTCAGTAGCATATGTTTCTTATGGAAGTCAACTCTGTATCCGCTAAGAATTAAATTTTCCAAAATATGTTTTTCTAGTTTTGAGCCCTCTCTACTAGCTCTCCTAATTGCTTCAGAGGAAAGCTTTTGCAGTTCGGCTTTCTGCTCCTCGGTCATATTCTCCCATTGCTTCCTAGATAGTTCTGACCTGCGAGCTTTTTCCTTTGAGTTCATTGCCTGCCAGTTATCATAAACAGAGTTACTAATTTTTTCTCTTGTCTTGTCAGAGTGTTTTTTACCTTTCGTAGGATGCTTGTGTCTACCTGAGCTTAATGCGCAGCTTTGAGCCTCAGATTTACTTCTAGGTTCTATACCAACAGATATGGCAGCTCGCCTAATCTTGTTTGGATAAGTACCAAACTCATCGGCTATGCTCGCAAAACTACGTTTATTTATAACATATTCTCTAACAAAGTATTCTCTATTAAGACTTTCCATGATGATTAACAATCCCCATTAGTGCATTTGGAGAAAAGTCGGGCATAACAAACACCGGCTCTTTCCAACATTCTTTTATAAGCATGTAGTGTCTGTCACTTCTTGCTATTAATTTTATATCATCGTTGTTGTAAATTTTAGACAACTCTTCATGATTGTACTCTGGCAATCTAAGCCACTCTAAGTCCCATACATAGAAGAACTTTTCAGTAGGGCCTGATGCACTTAGCAGCGTTTTAGCACTAGCTAAGTCTGTGGCTATAACAGGTGCATCATAGCCCCATATATCAGTCTCAGCCATTGTTGCAAATAAAGGCATCACAGGATGAACAGCATGTTCTTTTACAAACATAACAATATCTACATTTGTCATCTTTTCTGCTATCCAGTTTGCAGACTTGGTTGCGTAATATCCAAGTTGAGAGTTATCAACTTTCTTCAGCATTATACCAGCTTTTCTCATATGTATCTCCCTATTGCTTTCATTGACTCTGCTGAGAAATCTTTGTAGCCAATTTTGTCATAAAGCTTTGATATGCAATGAAAATATGTATGGTTTGACACTACATAATCATAGCATTTTTCTACATGCTGTTTTGCGAATCCTTCTTTATACAGAAGAGTCCTCATATAATTCATAAAGTCATCCATGCTCGATGGCACCGGCATATAGTCTCTATCCAAGAAACAGTTCACGGCAGATAGACAAGGAGTTTTCATTACCATAGCATTGCAAATCATATCAGAGTTCCCTGACAAATCAGCAAATACCTTGGTTGAACGCAGGGCGTCTGGAATATTTTTAGCGACTATCTTGCCTACGTAATTTTGATGGTACACTCTGTTCTTAAGGCTGAATGCTTTAAAATTAAATTGGTGCATACAGTTCATTATCTCACTTAGATTCTCTTCTAAAGACATAACTTCACTAGCATACTTTTGTTTTTCTTGCCCAATATTATGGTTGAAGTCAACTAAGTTCGCATAGGGTATCAGTGGTAGAGTATATTCTGAATCTTCAATTCCGTTCGCACACAATAGGTCTACATCCCATTCCGGATTAAAGCTTGTTCCTATAACTACAAGCTTTGTATTCTTATATTCTCTCCTTGCATTTAATATGCTCGAACTGTAGTCTTTGTCTAGGCATACCAAAATATCTGGAGAGTGCTCATAAAACATATCCCAAGTAGGCTTTTCCGCTTCATTCCAGATTAATATCCCGTCATTAACAGATGCTAGTGCGGAGGATATACCTGCAAGCTGAGAGCTTGGGCTTCCGTCTAATGATAGTTTACAAACTATGTTTAACTTCATAATATTTCCCTTGCTGTAGTCAAGTCTTTCGACGAGTCTACGTCAGTGATTTTCATTCCTTGCGGTGATAAAGATTTAAATTTTCCACCTTTTTCTATTATCTCATTCATAGCTTCAAAGCCAAAGTAATGTGATTTATCTCTGTTCCATGATATCTTCTTAAACATTTCAAGCTCGTCATCAATCAGGTATGCTATTTGTGCCCATTTATTATCTATATCAGGAAGCATTTGTTCCACATGATGGTTTGATATGTTGCAGCCTACCTCATCATCCTTCATTGTGCTAGAGCTATCTACAACAAGAGAAGAAGACTCCGGCTTTAAATTCCTGATTGTCTCTTCATTAAAGACTAAGTCTCCATATATAATAAGCACTTTATCTGAGGTAGCCGCCCTAAGACCTAGGCCTATGCTTCTAACAACATTTGTTTTTTCATAGTTTTCATTTTCAATCTTTACTATATTGTCGGGAGTATTGTTCATTAGCTTGTCAGCCTCAAACCCACAAACAAGTATAACTTCATGATTGCTGAAATTTTTATTTATAATTTCTATTTGGTTGTCAATGATATTCTTATCAGGCGTCACTTTTATTAAAGACTTTGGTCCGTAAGACCTCATCCTCTTGCCCATACCAGCAGACGGTATAATTATACTGTATCTTTGAGACTTCTTGCCTCTGATGTTTGTAGTATTCTTAATTTTCATTAGCTGCTCAAGTAAGCTATATCAGAAGATAGGTCATTTTCATATTTGTGAAGCGAAAAAGCTAGTGCATCGTCATGTATAATCATCCATTTTGAAGAAATTTTTAAAAGCAGATTGTGAGCGTATAGAGAATTTAAGTTTTCATCCATAGGAAATTGGTCACAAACAGAAGCTTTTACAAACACTGGAAACATCCCTAGAAGATTTGGAAAGGTTTCTGTGTCGTGAGGAGGAAGTAGAATTTGATTTACAGAATCATCCTTGCCTTCGATGCAACAGTCGAAATATATTCCTCCAACTAGGCTGTCTCGACTAATCCTACTGGCCGCTCTTGTTAATATAGAGAGTTCATAAAACTTATCTCCGGCTCTAAGGAAGCAATACACTCCATGTTTCTTGTCTAAATTGTTAAAGAATGAACAAGGTACATCGTCCTCATTTATAATTATTTCATAATTATCATATGTCTGTTTCTCAATTGACTCGACACTCTTTTTTCTTGCCAAGACATCTGGACCAGAAATGACAATCCCTATTGAGGGAAGTTTGGGCAAATCTGATGGATTGGTATTATGTTGCTCAGACATTCATCCTCCTCTATCTTCTCTTCTAAATTTTTATCTTTATTTCCATTATAATATCTATATACATTACTTAGCATAAAAAAGCCATCATCATTTTCGTTAGGTGATATGAGAGCGAATTGTATAAGGTCTTCACCTATAGCTTTATTTATCTGCTCAAATGTGTCACTTGGGACTTCTACGCCAGAATAAAAGACACCAAAGTATGGCTTTGGCTCAGTAGAAACAATTATATCTAAAGCTTCTCTATCTGTAATGAATGGTTCTAAGAGATTTTGAACTCTCCAAGAAACGTCTCCACAATTTGAACCCATTGTTCCAGCCAATTCTCTTGGTCCGTACTTACAGTCCGCTTTCCTTACAAGGACTATGTAAATAGGAGGTATTGTCTGGTTTACTAAAGACCTGATTGTTTTCTTTATATCTTCCTTGTCATCGCCAGCAAAGACTAAAGCTTGATACTTTATCTTCATTTCGTCCCTTGCTATTGACTCCCAGTCTTCCTCTGCTACGTTGTTATCTTCAACCCACTTTTGATTTCTACACATCATACAAAAACGACCGTCTATAATATAGAATTTTTTGTCGGTTTCTTCGTCTTCGCAATCAAATGCACATTCAAGCTTTTTGTATTTCTCAAGCCTATCTATAGAGCATCCTGTTTGCTGGCTTTCTTCCCACTCAGCAAAGATGCAATCTCTACATAAACTTCTAACCATTTGGAACTGCCCTCTGAGCTATTAGTGTGTAATTTATATCAGATATTTGTTTAGAAAGTATGGTCAATGACCCTGATTGAAGCAACTCTGTCATTTCATGTATATTGCTGGCAGACTGCCTTTTGTTATATATAACAGATGCAGCATTGTCAGTTGTTATAAAACCATTTGTAATTTGTCTACCAACCTGATGGAGGTCTAGGCCAGATACTATTATTTTACCCCCATACCTAAGCTTTTTGACTATTTCAGACAAAAAATCTTTTCTTTGAGATACGTAGTCTAAACAATTGTCTAAAAGTATTTCTTCACAAGAACCGTTGTCAATATCAATAACTTGAGCTAAATCAACATATTGATAACCATCTTCAGAACCATCTACAATACCCGGAAGGTATAAAGCTATCTTCATTTTACATCCTCGTATATATTAAACTGCAGGCTTCCTGCAATATGTTGTTCCAAGACTCCGAAAAAGAATCATTATCTGTTTCAACAACATAACCTAACTTGTCCCAAGATTCACGACTAGCTTCACTTGAAAATACATTTATATCACCTTCAAAGCTTTGAAGAGTGCGCCATTCTTGAACATTAACATTCATATACTCTTGTGTTGGTACTTGATGCTCAAGCAAAACTAACGGCATATGAAAATTGTTACAAGCGTTTCTAAAAAACTGGAAGAATCCCCTGTTTGTGCATATAGCTAAGTCTAGAGTTATTCTATTGGGCCAAGTTTCTGACTTGACAATGTAGATATTCTCCGGCTTTTCAGTTCCTTTTGGCCAGTCTACGCCATTAACACTAGACCAGCAATAAACATTGCAGTTTAGCTCGGCTAATTTCATAATGTAGCCAATGTCTTCATCAAGAAGAGTTAAGACGTTGTACGGTTCATCTTCTTTTCTAGTAGCGTTTCTGATTATGGTGCCTATAGCTGTCATTTTAATAAGTCCTTAATAAGACTGCCAATGTCCTCATAAGAATATTTACTGAAATCCTCTAGGCATTTTTTGGATTTGAGC
>MDSV01242679.1_pt1 | contig 15757 bp, 23 predicted proteins | sample 810851 | NCBI WGS metagenome assembly MDSV01 (sample SAMN05326640, study PRJNA326480) | marine metagenome | isolation source: seawater | place: Atlantic Ocean: North East | collected 2012
AAGACAATTACCAAAAAGCCTGTTCACGGCGGAGAATCAAATACTACTGGACAAGAACGAAGTGGAGGACCTAGAACACCTCAAGGTGGATATTTTAGCCAATCGTGGTTTATCACAACTCATAGAAATAGATCCAACAATGAAGCTTACGGATTATCCACAAGAGGACTCCGCTACTTCGGAACTTTTGTGCAGGGGAGATGTACTAGGGGTGACCCAAGCAGAGAGTCCGGCAATGAGAAGATTGTTCCGAGCAATAAAGCCAAAGAGTAGTAAGGACTGTGTGTTTGGTACAGCGTTGATAAGACCAGTAGCGGTGTCCGGACGCAAGAAAGCAACAATGTTTCACGACTGGAGCAAGGAACGTATGAGTGACACTATTGTGTATGAAGATGATGCCATAGACAGGATATCAGAAGTGCTAGGCATCGACAAGTACGAAGCAGACATGTACAGGAGGGCCTTTGCTAAAAAGAACGAAGAAAAAATAATGCAGTTCATTACAAAGCTAGGAGATCATCCACGCAAGGACGAGATAATAACAATGTTACAATCGCTATCTGGATTTGGATTGTGTCGTGCCCATGCTGTGAATCTTGGCAGACTGATATGGGCGTTGGCATATCAAAAAGCACACAATCCAGAAAAATTTTGGAAGTCCTGCCTCAAACACTGCCAAGGATCATACAAGCGTTGGGTGTACAGGACAGAAGCAAAGAGAGTTGGGATAGATGTAGTAACGCCAAGTAAATCCGATAAATGGGACACACCACAATTCCAATACAGGAAGTATGGTTGGTGGAGTCAAGACGACTTCATGCCTGGCATGTATGTAAAGGAACTGTACCTAGACAAGGTGGAGTTTGCTGGCATGATTGCTAATGGCAGAGTGTTCAGAGGAGATAAAGGTAGATACATCACATTCCTCACGCTAGGAGTTGGCAACGGGCAATACATCGATGTCACAATAAAGAAAGCATTCGCTTACAGCGATCATGATGTGGTATGGGGACAAGGAACTATTAGACACTCCAACAACTCAGACTATGTTGAGTGCTATGATTCAAAAGGATTTAGGCTAGAAAGATTCTCGGAGGCGTAAGCGTAAATTACCAAATATGCGTTTTTTAGAAATAACGCGAAGCGTTAAAAAGCGTAAAGCCGGCCTGCCCTTCTTTGACATGACCGACTCTACAGTGTTTGCGAAATTAAAACTTGAATTTGAATCCAATAGTTGATTCTGTGTGATCAAGATTTACATCAAAATCGTTGTTCAAGTAAACAGTAGCACTCTCTCCGATGTCCTTTGCAAAGTCCAATTCGAATGAGTTGAACGTGGCGTTCATGTTGTCATCCACGTCGTAGTTTACTCCCGAAGTAGCTCCAACGCCGCCCCATAGCTTGATGTGTGAATCAAGATACATTGCGTTTGTTTCTGCTTCGATTTTTCTTTCAGCGCCGATAGTGAAATCCACTTCCGCCGCTTCTGCCGGTGCTGGTTTCAGCACAGACCATAGGATACCAAGTGCGACAATGATAGCCACACCTAGACCCAGTTTCTTCTTAGTCATTTTCATAGATTTGTAATCTCCTGTCTATGTATAGTTGAAATGCGATCACTGGCCTAGCGATCGCTCTGGATTGTAAGACATATTTACCTAAATTGCAACCTTAGATAGTAATTAATATTACCAGATTAACTGCACGACGGCTCCGATTGGACCATAATTAAGGTTACATGATCAACCAGAGACTGTTCACACACTATGGCATAGACACCACAAAGGACATGAAGATAACCAATGTGTGTCCAAGGCCTTTCGACACAATACTGATCGACAAGCAGGGATCCTGCTTCGCCTGTGAATGCACGTCGTGGCTACCACAGAGCATAGGCAATCTGCAGATCAAGGACCTGGACGAAATCATAGGTGGCAACATGCACAAACACCTGCAGTCCAGCGTCAGTGACGGCACGTACCGCTACTGCAACGAGGCACAGTGTCCTTACATCAAGACCGGCATGCCGGACTGCCTCATAGGTGATGAGTCCTACGACGGCGTCAAGCACCTGAGATTGGCCATCGATGACAGTTGCAACCTGCGTTGCCCCAGCTGTAGGAAGGGCCTTATATTCCACAAGGATGGCTCCGCGTACAGGTTGGGCATGAGGCTGGCAGACAAGATCAACGACTGGCTACACAACTTCAAAGGTCCCATGCAGGTTCACATAGGATCGGACGGTGATCCTTTCGCCAGTCTGGTCTACAGGCACTTCATGGAACAGACGCCCGAGAGGGACAACATCAAGTACAGCATACTGACCAACGCACTGATGTTCAAGGAATTTCACACACGAGTGCCAAACGTAATACGAAATCTCAATGAGCTAGGGGTCAGCATAGATGGTGCATCAAAACAAACCTACGAGACCCTGAGGCTGGGTGGTCGATGGGACAAGGTAAATGAAAACCTCGAATGCATATCACAACTGAGGAAGCAACACAACTTCAGATTCATAATACACTTTGTTGTGCAGAAGCAGAACTACCATGAGATGGAAAAAATAATAGACCTGGGTGAGCAGTATGGTGCTGACAGGGTATGGCTGAACAAGATAGAGGACTGGGGCACGGTGGATGACTTTCACACACAGAACATCTGGAACACCAACGAATACCAGCAACAGCTTGATAAAGTGCTGAAGCGTATTAAAAAACGTGGAGATAAATTTATAGAGTGTCCTACTCTAATAACTCCAGTGGCTCCTGATAGAAACAAAAACTAAACTGCAATCTCGGATACTTGGCATTTTCTCCCATCTCCACTGTGTGCAGTATGTCTGAACGAAGCACAATGGGTCTGTCGCACTCCACTCTGTCGATCTCTTTCCTGTTGTCATCGAACCAAACGTTGTAGGTGTCCTTGGTGTTCAGCACAGGGAAGTTTATCTTTGCCACCACCGGTGGTGCGTCTCTGTGAATGTCTGTGGAAATGTCCTCGCTGAAAATAGTAAAACTCATATCCCTGACCTTGAGTCCTAGGCTGTCGAACCATTCCTTGCAGGGATTGTTTGGTATGGAAAAATAATTTTTTATCTGTTCCCTGTCCAGGTGATTCCAGAATTCTGTCGGCTTGTTCTGTGCGGTGATGCCTATGTAGTAACCATAAAGGCTATCCGCGATCTTTTGTTGCTTGTCGCAATCCAGGATATGATATGACTTCATCATGCGTATTTAAATACCATTGCTTATGAAAATCGCAATTACTGGACACAAACGTGGAATTGGCAAAGCCTTTGCACAACAACTGTCCGCACAGGGCCACAACATAGTGGGCATTTCACGTAGCGACGGAGAAAACATCAGGAGGACAGCACACACAGCCGGACTCATCGAACCTTGCGATCTATTCATAAACAATGCGATCAGCATGTATGCACAGACCGAACTGCTGTTCGAGGTGTGGCACAGATGGCAACCTTACAAGGAGGTGCACCACATCTGGAACATATCGACTAGGCTGTGCTTGGAGTCAGAGGACAAAGAAATCAATGGACTAACCATGCGTGAGTCTATGCAGTATCGCAATCAAAAAATGGCCCTGGAACTTGCCCATCAACAACTGAACCAACAGGCCAGCAACGTCAAAATGACATTGATCCGTCCGGGCAGTGTTGACACACAGACATTCAGTGAGCCTGGCAGTATATCGGCCGACGATTACGTTAAACAGGTATTGGAACAACAAGATGTTATCACACTGGAATAAACTGTTCAACACCGATTGTGAGGTTTACAAAGTAGGCGAGCGATATGTCTATCCAATATTCCGGAACGGCTCTTCGAGTCTGGAAAAAGTCTGCGAAAAAATTATAGCCAATGAACAATTAAATGAATGCAAAAACATACACGTGCTAATCAGAGATCCAGCTGAAAGATTTGAATCTGGGATCAACGAGTACTGCAAAAGGATACACGATTTAGATATAAAGGAAACGTTACAAAAAGTTACAGAGGGCACGTTGATAGATAGACATTTCTCGCCACAATGGACGTGGTTGCTACACCTATACAAGTTTTACAAGGGCAACGTCACTCTGCGGCCATTTGATGACATAGGAGATTACTGTGATGTACATGTAAATAAATTTAAAGATAAAACAAAGGTTGCGGCGCCAAAGCAGTTTATCGAGATTGACAACAGACTTACTCGGTACTTTGACAAAACAATCGAGTTGGAAGAACTTGTAAAGGAGTTTAGAAATGTATTGCCCTAGACTAAAACACTTCGTCAGACTGAATCAGGACGGAAGCATAGGCAAGTGCGGACACATGGTCAAGCCCATGGGATTCAAAACTTTTAATGAATTGGACAACAGTGAATGGTTGGCAAACATAGAAGACACCATGGCACAGGACAAGTGGCCAGACACATGCGTAAGGTGCCAACACACAGAGTCAGTCACAGGCGAAAGCATAAGGACAAAAAGCATTGAGAGGCACAAGGTTCTTAAAAGTCGTAGAGATGACTACCTGGTTGTAGGAGGGGTGCTGGATAATGTTTGTAACAGTGCCTGCCAGACTTGCAACGCAAACCTTTCCACAAAGATCGGAAGCCTTGCAACCAAAAAGTATAAAAAGATTAACAACACCGATCAGTTTTGGCAGTTGCCTCAAAACAGGATACTAGAAGTAGATGTCAATGGCGGAGAGCCAACCACAAGTAAAAATTACAAAAAAATATTAGCCAACCTGCCATCGAACACTGTGATTGTAAGGATGAACACTAACGGGTCTAGGATGATAAAGGAACTAGAAGAGATACTGCGTAAACGTATCATGGTCATAGTAACCTTGAGCTTTGACGGAGTTGGAGACACACACGATTACGTGCGGTGGCCCATCAAATGGAAAAACTACACAAAAAGTGTAAAGGCTTACCAACAACTTCAGAAACAGTTTCCGTTGTTGAAGTTAAACAGTTGGACCACGGTCAGCTGTTTGAACATTGCAAACTTGCCAAGCATACTAGACTTCACCACTGAGAACAATCTGGACCATGACTGGGCATTCTTAAACACGCCAAGTGTTTACCATGTGCGTTACAAAAATAGATTTACTGAAATGGCAAAAGGCATACTGGAATCGTCTTCTTATCCGCAGTGTAAGAAAGTTGCCGACAGTGTGGCCATTGGCAAAGACAACGATAATGAACTTATGAACTTTATAGAAACACAAGACAAGTTGCGTAACATTACCTATAAAGATTATTTTAACTTCGCACCAAATCTCTCTAAGAAAAGTTGAGCAAAACGTTTATGATGTTCAACACCGTAGTGTTCACCGTCTTTGGCTAGGTTCGGTTCCTTGTATTGTACTCTCTGTTCAAACTTGTCCCAGTACGGCCAGCAGTTCTTTATAGTGTAGTCTTCAAGTACATTGAGCTCTTTAATGTGTTCGTGATATGAGTCCTGTGCAAAGCAATGAAATGTTTTACATCCGTTCTTCTCTGCAAACTTTTCTACAAAGAAAACATTCTTTAAGAAATTATTTTTATCAGATAACTCGTTTTCGTTTTTCAGTTCTTCGTCATAGCTCATGAGACTTTGAGCGTATTGATGTAACTTCTCCCTGCGACTCCAGAAAGGCCAACAGATGATTATTATCTTTGGGTCTATTAGTTTTTCACAACCATATAGTATTCTTACAACCTTGTCTGCACTTGCACCTGGCTGTCCCAGATTCCAATATCTTAATCGTTGGGTATTGTGCTGTGATAGGAAGTGTACCCAATGTTCGTCGTCGGCGTTGCCCTGCCCAAACGTGTGACTACAACCTAACACTACGACATTCTTTTTGCCATCGGGCATAGGATCCCATTCCGGACATCTGTAGCCATGACTGTTTACCTTGTAATCTTTAAGAGGTGAACGATCCAACGCAACACTGACTGGCAGTTCTCTATCTGCATAGTATCCAAACTTCATTATGTACTACCCTTTGCTAATTGCATGTTACGTTTTATCTCGCGGGCGATGTACAGTTCCATGAATCCCATATTACCTCTGTCTTGGAATATAGTCGGATACTTCATCTTACCCAACATAAGATACTTCTCATCTGCGTATAAGTCTAATCTGTTTCTGCTTTTGATATGTCTAAAGTCCAGTGCATTGTTGTCGTCAAGATAACTTATGAGATTTGATTCATCCTTTAACATACATTCGGCCAGTTCAACCGGTATGTTCTCTTTAAACTCTTTTAATTTAACTGAATAGAATTTTTTCATCTGTTTGTAAACAGTATAACACTGTCCTTGTATGTTGTGCCATGTTCTAAAAAATTATCGCTAGAATGAAAGTTCTTCCTGTCCCAAGCTATCACATCACCCGCTGACCATTTTATAATCACAGGACTGCTGACCCTTTGCATGGAATAGTCTGGTGCATGACTCAGCAACTTTTTTTCTTCTTCTGTGAACACGTAGCCAGTGACGGCGTCGTCTTCTGCGGGTGATGGATTCTTACTCTGTTCGGGAAATACTATAGTGTGACTAGTGCCATCGGACCTTAATGGAAACAACACTGCCCATCCGGGTGTCTGTCCTTCTTCTAGAGGCATAACAGGTGGTTGGTAATCATTGTGTATGCTGTGAGGCTTTACAACACGTTGTAATAGAACTTCGACCACACTGCAAGGTCCTATGATGTCGTCCAGTATTGGGCCTAGTTTCTTTTCAATGTGTTGGAAGGATATCCCATAGGTGAGATGTGGTTTATTCTCTGCCCGTGGTTGTTTATTTTTTAGGAAGCCGTCGAGAACTTTTGATAATTCTGTAATTTGTTTGTTAGTAAGCACATTTTTTTTATGTTGAAAGTAAGGCACTAATGTAATTATTTTGCAGTATGGTGGGCCGGAGAGGATTCGAACCTCTGACCTTCGGTTTAGGAAACCAACATTCTATCCAACTGAACTACCGGCCCAAAGACCAAATAAGCCAAACTTTTCCACTACCATTGAGTTTTTTGATAATATTGGTAATGTTGGTGAAATTGGCATATTTGGTATTAGTGGTGCCCCTCGTCCGACTCGAACAGACCACCTACTGATTACAAATCAGTTGCTCTACCAGATGAGCTAGAGGGGCCGACTGTGTTTAATAGTACACTATAAACCACCTTAAGTCTACCTTTTAAACGCACACAGATGCACGTACACGCATGGTAAAGGATAGCCAGGATAAGTTATACGTCTTGTTATTTTACCATTAATATATGTAGTTTCTGCAGACCAGCTATGCTATAATCGTATAAATATTTTAACGTTCATCCTGCGGGACGGAAGTAGGCTAAAGCCGAAGGAACGCACCTAACTATTAAAAGGAGGGTGTCATGGGACGATTCGATCATCTACACAAACAATACCGTGAGCAAAGAATGAAGGAAAGAGCTAATAACTCTTTGGCAAGTTCTAGACCGGTTGTTGCTGTTAATGGAAGTGGTACATCAGGATATAGGATTAAAGAAGGACCTAACAAGGATAAAGTTACCGGTCATGTAACTATAGTACACAAGAACAGCAAGATCTAATAAACACATATTATCAATATTTTACGCGAGTAAATATTCAGTATGAATAAAGAATTTGAAAGGTATCTAATACTTGTACTTCTATTAATTTTAATAGGACTGGGCGCCTGTGTTAAAAAACCAACACCCCAAGTAATCGAAAAGCCTGCAACTGAAAAAGAGATTCCAACAATTACAGATACTATTGGTAAAATGGAAAGCATAGGCGCGGCATTAGGTTGTATGTTTGCACCACAGACGTGCGGACCAAAAGCAGGTGAGATAAAAAATGATTGAATTAATTTGTGAAGCGTGTGGATGTGAACAACACTGTAGGCAATCATGTGGCGAATGTCTTGATTGTCCTGACTGCCATTGCAAGAAGTGTGTGAAAAAAACTGATAAATAACGTTTATTAGGAGATTAAGATGAATAAGATTATTAAAGAGATCAAAGGCAATAAAAAAGCTCTTATTGGAATAGCTGTGATCGTATTAGTGTTCGCATGGGCACTATGGTCAGGTCAGCCTGCTCCAGTAGAAGCACAATAAGGAGAACCAAATGTTTTTAACAATTGGACTTATAATTGGTTTTGCGGCCGGATGGTATGTGAACGAGAAGTTTGAACAGATACCTACTGCAATGGCAAAACTAAAATTCTGGAAGAAATAGTATCAATGGCGGAGGGTTTAGTATGTTTACAAGAATCAGAAGACTGCTCGAGACGTACAAGAAATACTTGTTCGAATCGTATGAACAACCTAAGCCTACCGTCTACAAACTTGGTACAAAGAAGTACATCAAAGTAAAACGTATAAGAACAAAGTCTGCAAAATCTCGTGGACCTTATCTAAAATAAAAATTAATTACTTGGAGTGGGGAGGGAGTTTCTTCTCAACCCACCATATGTGTTTCTGCGTGACTGGATCAAACTTACGTAACCGAAGCTTATTATTTTTCTTTTCACCTTTTGTGGGTTTCATTGCGTAATAGTTGTACGCATGGTCTTTCATCTTAGAGTCTTCTGGGACCAGCCTAACTTTTACGTATGGTTTCTTTGACTTTGGTTTGCTTTTTGCCATGTGTGAATCCTAAGTAATATGCTACCCCTATGAAAGCGGTTATTAATAATGTGTGCCAAATAAAGAACATACTGTTAATTATTCAAAATCTGATCTAACAATATGTTTTCTAAGTGCTCTCACTAATTCTTCAATCTTGTCGATGCATCTAATGAGATCCGTATCAGTAATAAATTTTTGTTTCTCACGTAACTTGTCATACTCTTTCAGCGTAATTGTTACTGTGCTTCTCATAGCACCTTCGTTTTCAAAACTTGTATCGAGGGCTCTTTGATTGTCTTCTGTGTCTGTCATTGTTACTCCTTATCGTCGTCGGTTCTGCTTGTAATCACTTTGTCTGCAAGACCGTATTCCACCGCTTCGGTTGGTGTCATGAACTTGTCTCTCTCCATATCGTCCTTTAGCTTCTGTAAAGTTTGGCCAGTTGTCTTCTCGTAAATCTCTGTTAATTCTTTTTTCCATCTTAGTAATTCGTTTGCCCTGATCTCAACATCAGTGGCCTGTCCACTTGCCCCACCCAACGGTTGGTGTATCATGTGTCGTGCGTGTGGTAACATTAATCTCTTTCCTTTGGTTCCAGCACTTGCTAGGAGTGAGCCCATGGAACATGCTTGGCCCACTACTATAGTTTGTATGTCCGACTTGACATACTGCATGGTGTCATAGATCGCCATGCCTGCCGTTACCAGTCCGCCTGGCGAATTGATATAAAGCGTAATATCCTTCGAGGCATCTTGTGATTCCAAGAATAACAGTTGAGCACACAATATAGATGCTGTGTGTTCTTCTATCGGTCCTTCCAACATGATTATCCTGTCCCGGAGCAGTCTACTGAAAATGTCGTAGCTTCTCTCTCCTTTGGATGTCTGTTCTATCACTATTGGTGTAAGTGGCATATTGTTATAATACACTATGCCTAGGTAAACGTCAACCTATAGATTTTCCATAGAGTCGTGATTCTTATAGGCACTAATTTTTTTCAGCTTATCTGAATCAAGCTTCTCGATCAACAGCCTATTGATATGGGCATCGCGTGCCTGTAATACCAATTGATCCTTACTGCTCATTGTTATCAATGACAGTATACGAGAGTCTTTGAATGGTGTGAAATGAATTGTTTCTTCAATATGCCAGTGCTGGTGATCGTTGCTGTTTCTGTTCATCACTTGCTCTCTGACCTTATTGATGTCTGGGTCAATGCTTCCAACGTCTAGGCCTTTTTTGAAATACCCTTGGCAATGCTTCCAGTGGTAATCCTCCGGCTTCAATATGTCAAACAAACTGGTTCCGTGTGCCTTCAACATCATCTCCATGGTGTATGGTCCTCGCATAAAATTTTCATCTCCCATTGCACCACTGACCAGCACACAATCTTCTGACCATAGATGTGTTTGTTTGTAACCCCAAAATTGCTTTAGCTTTGAAAAGTTACGTCTCCAGAACGGTGTGAATTTTAAATATTCGTAGTCTACCATTTCGTAATTTTTTGTAAAGTGATCCAGGTATGCCCATGCCATTGTTGTATCCATGCCACCTGTAACAAACATTTTGAGAGGCAGGTTATTGTTTGTAAGAAAGTTATCGAAAGTTTCTAGCAATATGTCATGTACCTTGTCAACTATCACTGAATCAGACAACTCAGATGTAGGTGATACAAAAGTATTGCGGTAGTGTTTAGATACAACAAAATTGCGGGCGACGGTCAACATACAGTCGGCCCAAACAGATTCACCAAGTGGTTCGAGGTTGGTCACGGTGTCGTCTCCAAGCCATATTGGAAAGGATCTATCTGTGTCGTGTGTTATTGTAACTTTGTCTGCATTTATTAAGAAAGCACAGAAGTTACCACGTAAGGCAGTTGGTTCTGTACTAGTCACTGCATCTTGTAGTGATCTGTCGTTGGCATAACCTTTGGCAACAATCTTTGTTGAACCTTGATTGAATACACGCCAGCCAGAATCTAAGTTAAGCCATAAGTTGTCTGCAAGGCGCTGTTGCACAGTGAATTTAGGATCGGCCTGTGTTGCTAATTTAAAGAACATGTCTATTGCAATAACTGATCTTTTATAAACTCGTATGTGTTTTTTAGTCCTTGCTCTAAAGGATAGTTTGGCTTCCAATCGGTCAGCTTCTGTATTTTTTTGTTGTCGGAGTTCCTTCTCATACAACCGGCTGGTCCGGCTGGCAAGTATTTCTTTTGTATTTGTTTTCCTGAAATTTTTATAAGCATGTCCGCAAGTTGTGTCATTGTAATTGCTTCATCGGATCCCATGTTGATAGGTATCCGGACATCGTGTTCAATAAGTTTGTCAAGGCCAACCATGAGGTCATCGATGTAACAGAATGATCTTATCTGTGTTCCATCTCCCCATATCTCAATCTCACCTGGATCCTCTGCTCTGAATATCTTAACACACATTGCCGCGACCACTTTTGAATTCTCAAGTATATCACAGTGTGGACCGTACATGGCGTGAAATATCGGAAGAGATATCTTCATGTCATAGCTCTTTGCGTACTCCATAGCCAACTGCATGGCGTACAGCTTCTCCATTCCGTAGATGTTTCCTGCGGGTTGAGCCGGCCAAATGTGATCATCCTCGTTAAGGTCAGGCCCGTTGTGTCCTTGGTATTCTGTGTTGTAAATCATTGCCGACACCGCGTATATCAAATGTGATTTATTTTTTGCCGCAAAGTCCAATGCGTGTATGCTCTGTATGGGATTGCTCCTGCCTGTTGTCAGCTGTGCGGAGCCAACACCTTTTGAATTCGGCACGTCGGCCGACAAGTGATACACTCTGTCGAAATCGTTTTCAATGCTTATAGCAGTTTCCATGTTGTGTCCTATGAACTCGTCAACGAACACAGGGTCACCCACCTTTAATTTCTTGTCCAATCCTGTTACATGATGCCCTTGTTTCTTTAGGTGTTGTGCTAAATTTTTTCCAATGAACCCCTGGCAACCTGTAATAAGTGATTTCATGCTGATATTTACAAGACTACTCTTTCAGCGTCTTCCAATATGGGTGGCTTTGTTTGGTAGTGAGGTCCCTCTTCTTGGAACTCATCTGCGACTTCCTGCTGTAGCCTTTCATGTGATCCATGTACTGACCCAGCTCTGAGTTGATAAAAGGGTGTCTTGCTTTACGTTCACCTGACCATCTGCCGTCGTTGAGGTCTTCGTTTTTAATTTTACCGGCCTGTTCCATCTCTATCCTCACCGCATCAAAGGTAAAAGAGTCTGTGTAACCACCAATTGGGAAATGATTTAGGAATCCTTTCTTTATGTTCAAGAACAAATCCTCAGTGTAATACTGTTCCCATCTTTTAAAAAATTCATCTGCGTGTTTGTGTGCTGTGTTAAATGCGTAATATCCCGTCTCGGAGAACCCTTTCTTCGGTCTTCCCAAGTACGAGGTGAACGCTGTGTCAGGTACGATGTGTTCCAACCAGGACATCGGTATCTTCTCAAATGTCAATAGATCCGCATCTAAGAACCACATCATGTCTGGTTTGGTCTTTTGGTATGCGTCTATGCAGGCAAACACCTTGTAGCTGAAACGCACAGCATCGTACACGTAGATAGATGTGTCCTTGTCAAACACTTTCTTCTCCTCGGTGTTTTGCATGATACGTGGATTCAGTTTAGGATCGTCCTTGTGCCTTTGTATAAACTCCTGCAACTTTGGTTGTTCCTTACACAGGTCGTAGTACTCAACCCGGTCCAAGGGCAACTGCTGTTTCATGTCGTCGGGGTAGAAAAGTATCTTGGCGTGTCCCGGCCAATTCTTAACGGTACTCTCTATGCATTTCTGCACAGGATTTGGCCAATACTTAGGACCCCAGGTTGTTGCTATGGTAAGTGATTTCATTGTACAAATTTAGATATAACCTCGTGCAGTGTTTCTATCTCTGCCTTGATGTCCTTACTGCCGTTGCCAACAAAGAATCCGTTCTCATGAATGTCTTCGGCCGCTGACATATCGCCCGATACCACGTGGTCCAGATCCCTCATCACTGGCTGTTTAAGAAAATTTCTAGAAGCCAATGGCCTGTTCTGCACACCGGCCTGATCCAGTGCTTCTATAATTTCGGATCTACGACCTTTAAGTTCTCCGTCAAGCACAATGCCAAAGGTGAACCAACTGCTTTTGCCAACTGTCTGCTGTATCCTACACCATGACTTGTTGGCGAACAGCTCAACAAATCTTTGGGCGTTTGCGTTTCTGGTATTCATTATGGTTGGCCATTTCTTCATTTGCTCCGTGCCTATTGCACCGCTCATCTCCAATGGCCTGATGTTGTATCCTGGGGTTGCAAAAATAAAATTATCGTCGAATGCGTTGCCCGTTTTCTTGTATAGGGGTGAGTCATCTGGCAGATCCCTTACCCAGCCATGTGCCCTCAGTGAACGCATGTATTGTGCGTCATCTTCGTTCTGGCACAACACCATTCCGCCCTCCATGGTCTGGATGTGGTGTGAGAAGAAGAAAGAGAAGGATCCTGCCAATCCTATGGTGCCTGTGTACTTGTCGTGATACTTTGCACCCATAGACTCACAGTTGTCTTCTATCAGCTTGAGGTCATGTTGTTCACACAGTTGTTTGATCTTTGTATAGTTACAACTGTTGCCCAAAAGGTTAACGGCCATGATTGCACAGGTGTTGCCATCTATGGCGTCCCTCAGTTTGTCAACATCTAGGTTCCATGTGTTGGGATCCACGTCTACAAATTTAAGCCTGAATCCATTCTGCACCACAGGAAAGTATGTAGTGGCCCATCCAACGACAGGCACAATGATGTCACCGGTCAGTTTGTATTTCCATTTGAGTAGGCTCAGCATCAATAGGTTGGCACTCGATCCCGAGTTAACCATTACTGCGTGTGGTGAGCCAAAGTATTCTGCGAACTCTTCCTCGAACTGCTTGACGTGTTTGCCCATTGTGTACATGTCTGTGTCTATGACTTTTTGTATTGCTTCTATTTCTTCTTTGCCCCATGTTGAAAATGCTAGTGGATACTTGCTCATGATGTTTTCTTCTCTCCTTTTAGGTGTTGTAAAAAATTACTCAGCGGTGATGTTGGCACTGGATCCTTTGCGTCAACTCCCTGGTGGTACGTCATTAGGTCCATCTGTTTGCAGTCCCGGAATGATTCCCTGCCGAACGCCATTGTGTACTGGTCGGCGGCTCTGTCCTTCTCGTATGTCCACACCTCACCTGATAGGTATATCTCCTCTAACCTGTCTGCCCATTGCTTGGCCTTAGGATGTTGTGGGTTGTGCATGTAGAATCCTGTCTCGTCTCTGAACTTGGGCCTGTCGAAGAAGGTGCAAAGGCTGTCCGCGGGACAGATCTCGCTGAGGTATTCAAGGTCTGGCTCCGCATGATACAGTGTGTCTGCATCCGAGTACAAAAGTATGTTGGCCGCACTGTTGCGGATCCTGTGTGTCTGTGCGAACACCTTGTGTGAGAACTTGACCCCGTCGTTCTTCCAGACGAACTTGCCCCTGTCCTCTCTCCATCCATGGTACTGTTTGTCAGTGTGCTTGTCCACCCACTGCTTCAACTGTGGTTGCACAGCGTACAGCTCATGGTACACGATGTTGTCCTCCATGATCTCTGGCTCTGCTTCCTGCCAGTAGACGTGCAGTTGTATGTGTTTTGGCCAGTGCTTCACGAAACTCTCCACCATCCTTTTACCAATGATGTCGTAGTACTTCTGGTTGTATGTGGTTGCAACTTCTACGGTTCGGTCCATGCTGTATTTTAGCACAGATTCCATTGGCCATCAAACCTTTTTCTAGCCGGAGCGATTGAAGTCGGGTGCGTAACCGAACCTGTTGAAGTCCACCAACAGGTGTGACAGTATCAGCTGTCTGTGGTCCGCCAACATCACACGGTTCGCGGGGGTGCGATGGTCGTTGTCCGCGGTGGTGGTGTTGAGGTGTTTGAGCCCTGTGTCGCCCGCGGGGTTGCCGATCCTGTCCTGTACCCACTGGAAGTCCTCCTGCAGAGTCTCGAATTTCAGTATGTGCGTGTTGGGTGTGCACCACATGGCCTGGGGACACCAACGGTAGTCGTACCACTTGGCGTCTCTGTCCGCCATGGGATGGGGTGCAGTCAGCCAGTTGGCAAAACCCTGCCGCAGTTCCGCGTACTTGTCGTGGTACTCCTGCTTACGGGCCAGCCTGCTCTTGGGCCTGAGATACGCCGCGTACCTCTCCACGTGGAAGTTGTAGTGGCTCAACAGCCTGTCGTAGGGATTGCGGACCACGGCAAAATGCGTGTAGTCCTCCAGATGCCTGGTGTGCAGGTGCTGTGGTGTGTGGTGCTTGTGGAGATTGGGTATGGCCTGGCTGTCAGGAACCCACTGCTCCAACCACTGGCGAATGCTGGTGCCCGCGTTCTTGGGTATGTGCGTGAATATCAGCTTGTGCCTGTGGCTCACTATCATGTGTGTATTTAAACACTACATAATGGTGTCAGGCCCATCTGTGCAAATAGTGGGTTATAACGTGCCCTGTAGATGGTTCAGTGCGAGGCTCAGCACAGTGAACACAGCAGTGATCGCCACCAGGGCGGCCACTATCTCCCACCTGTCCTTGAGGTGCCACAAGATCACAGTTGCACCGGGACCACGTAGGTCTTCCCGTCCACTTCTATGGTTGTCTGTATGCCCCACACTCGTGTGTAGTGCCTTGGGTCGTCCTGTTGGGGTGGTTGTCCGTCAGCGGTCTGGTTGCTGACCCTCTTCTTCTTGTTAGGCCTGCTCAGCCAGTCGTTCTCTTGGTCTGTGTATATCATCTGTTTCCTGGTTCGGTTGTTGGGTACCCAGGGGCGGATCCAGTCTCCCATCCTCGCCCCTGATACCTGTAATTATATGATGTTCCTGGCGAAAAGTCTATGGCATTCCTTGCATGACAGCCCTGCTAATTTCCTAGGGCTACCATCACGAACATGATGAGCAGTGTGTAGTACATCCAGTACAGTCTCACATGCCGGAGTGTGTGCTGGCGAAAAATCTGCTGTGCAAAATTTTTCAAAACGAGGAACACGGGTTCGTGGGGCTTTTGCCCGGCCCTGTATGACGAGATCAGGCCAAA
>MDSV01038523.1_pt1 | contig 15754 bp, 25 predicted proteins | sample 810851 | NCBI WGS metagenome assembly MDSV01 (sample SAMN05326640, study PRJNA326480) | marine metagenome | isolation source: seawater | place: Atlantic Ocean: North East | collected 2012
AGGAAAGAGGTATTACTATTACTTCTGCTGCCACAACTTGTTTTTGGAGAGATCATAGAATTAATATTATAGACACACCAGGCCACGTTGATTTTACGATTGAAGTAGAGAGATCATTAAAAGTGCTAGATGGTGCAGTAGCTGTATTTGATGGTGTTGCAGGTGTTGAACCGCAATCTGAAACAGTGTGGAGACAAGCTGATAAATATAAAGTTCCAAGAATTTGTTTTGTAAATAAACTTGATAGAACTGGAGCCGATTTTTATAGATGTGTAGATATGATCAAGGAACGTTTAGGATGTAAACCTTTACCTCTTCAACTACCCATTGGAGCTGAAGCTGATTTAAAAGGAGTAGTAGATTTGGTCAAAATGAAAGGTGTCGTTTGGCAGAATGAAGACCTTGGGGCTAAATTTGATTATGTTGATATTCCAGATGATCTTAAAGATAAAGCAAAAGAGTATAGACAAAACCTTGTTGAAACAGCGGTAGAAGAGGATGAAAAGTTAATGGAGTCTTATCTAGAAGGCAAAGAACCTTCTGAGGATGATCTAATTAAATGCATTAGAAAAGGAACTTTGAGTTTTAACTTTGTTCCTATTTTAACAGGCTCAGCTTTTAAAAACAAAGGAGTTCAACCTTTATTAGATGCTGTGATAGATTATCTGCCTAGTCCAAAAGATATTGGGTCAATTGAAGCTACTAAATTAAACTCAGAAGACAAGCTTCAAATGAAATTTGAGGATAGTGAACCTTTTTCAGCATTAGCCTTTAAAGTTGCTAACGATCCATTTGTTGGCTCATTAACATTCATACGGATTTATTCTGGAAAATTACAAGCTGGAACAGCTGTCTACAATTCATCAACAGAAAAGTCGGAGAGAGTAGGAAGAATGTTGTTAATGCATGCAAATTCTAGAGAGGATATTAAAGAGGCAACCACAGGCGATATCGTTGCACTTGCAGGGTTAAAAAATACTATTACAGGGCATACTTTGTGTGATCAAAATAAACCTGTTTTGTTAGAGCCAATGGAATTTCCTGATCCTGTAATTGAGATTGCAGTTGAACCAAAAACTAAAGGTGACCAAGAAAAAATGGGTGAAGCTTTAAATAGATTAGCAAAAGAAGATCCTTCATTCAGAGTAAGTTCGGACGAAGAGTCTGGTCAAACAATTATTAAGGGAATGGGTGAACTTCATTTAGATATAATTGTTGATAGAATGAAAAGGGAATTCAAAGTTGAAGCTAATGTTGGTGCCCCACAAGTTGCTTATAGGGAAACAATACTTGGATCTTCAGAAGTTACTTATATTCATAAAAAACAAAGTGGTGGTTCGGGACAATTTGCAAAAGTAACATTGAGTGTTGAACCTCTGGAGCCGGGAAAAGGGCGAGAAGTTGATAATAAAATTAAAGGTGGAGCTATACCAAAAGAGTTCATTCCAGGAGTTGAAAAAGGTGTGATTAGTGTTGCTGACAGTGGGATACTAGCAGGTTTTCCAGTTATTGATTATAAAGTAACGATTTTAGATGGTTTACACCATGATGTTGACTCCAGTGTTCTTGCTTTTGAAATAGCTTCGAGAATGTGCTTCAGAGAGGCTTGTACAAAAGCAACGTTAAAATTACTAGAACCTATGATGAAGGTTGAAGTTGTAACTCCAGAAGAATTTATGGGCGACGTAATTGGAGATTTAAACAGCAGAAGAGGTCAAGTAGCATCTACAGAGGCAAGAGGCAATGCTACAGTAATCAATGCGACAGTCCCTTTAGCAAATATGTTTGGTTATATAAATAATTTACGTTCTTCAACACAAGGAAGAGCTCAATACACAATGCAGTTTAGTCATTATGATAAAGTTCCTCAAAACGTACAGGATGAAGTAACAAAGAAACTAGCTTAATTTATGGAAAATCAAAATATTAGGATACATTTAAAAGCATACGATAACAAAATCTTAGATTTATCGACAGAAGAAATTGTAAATACTGCTAAAAGAACTGGTGCACAGGTAAAAGGACCAATACCCCTCCCTACAAGGATTGAAAGATATACCGTTTTAAGATCTCCACATATTGATAAAAAAAGTAGAGAACAATTTGAGTCAAGAACTCACAAAAGATTAATTGATATTATTGAACCAACTCCTCAAACAGTTGAAGCTTTAATGAAATTAGATTTAGCTTCAGGTGTAGATATTGAAATAAAGATTTAAATTATGAGTATAGGATTAATAGGAACAAAAATAGGAATGACCAGAGAATTCATGGATAGTGGTCAGTCTGTTCCTGTAACAGTTATCAAAGTAGAAAAAGGTAGAGTGTTAGACGTAATATCAAAAGAAAAAAGAGGCTATAGCGCTGTAAAATTAGGTTTTTTTAATCTAAAAAATTCTAAATTGACTAAACAGATGAAAGGTTATTTTGCTAAGAAAAAAACGGAACCTAAGAAAATTCTTAAAGAATTCAGAGTAGAAAATAACGATCAATATAAAGAAGGCAATGAGTTAGGCTTGGAAATCTTTAAAGATAAAAAATTTTTAGATGTCAAATCAAAGACTATAGGAAAAGGTTTTGCTGGTGTAATGAAAAGATGGAATTTCGGTGGTCTGAGAGCCTCTCATGGTGTTTCTGTTTCACATAGATCTCACGGTTCTACAGGACAAAGACAAGATCCTGGTAAAGTATTCAAAGGTAAAAAAATGGCTGGTCATATGGGCGACAAATTGAGAACAATCTTAAATTTAGAAGTTGTAAAATCTGATTTAGAGAATAATTTATTATATTTAAAAGGTTCTATACCAGGTTCAAAAAACTCAACTGTATTATTAAGAGAGTCAGTAAAAAATGTAACTAGAAAAACTATTAAAGAAAAACATGAAGCAAAAATTAAGGCGTCTGCTGCTAAGAAAGGAAAAAAATAAATGAAATTTCCTCTATTAAGCATTGACGGTTCAAAAGCAAACTCAATTGAGATATCTGATAAACTTGTGAAATTAAAAGTTAATCATAAACTAATTAAATTTGTTATTGATTGGCAATTAAATCACGGAAAACCAAGAACTGCTAAAACTAAACAAAGAAATGAAATTAAGGGCTCAACAAAAAAAATAGTTCCACAAAAAGGTGGAGGTGGAGCAAGGCACGCAAGTAAAAAAGCTCCATTATTTGTTGGAGGTGGTGTAGCACATGGTCCAAAAGGTTCAGCTTATAAGATTAAAAAAATTAATAAAAAAGTTAGAAAATTAGCGCTAGCACAAACTTTATCTAAAAAAAACTTTGATAAAAATTTACATATATTAGCTGATGTAAAAAAAGAAATAAAAAAAACAAAAGAATTTAATAATTTTTTAGAAAAAAATAAATTAGCTAACGCTTTAATCATTTCAGACTCAGACTCAATGAAAAATATAAATAAGTCAGCTAGGAATATAAAAAATTTAAAACTTATTAAAGATGAAGGTACTAATATTTATGACCTATTTAAGTATAAAAATGTAATTATAACATCGTCTTCAGCAAAAAAAATTCAAGAGAGGTTACTCAATGAAAAGAATTAATTACATTGATTCTATAAGAAATCCAATTATAACTGAAAAAGCAACTATTCTATCAGAGCAAAATAAGACTGTTTTTAAAGTTCACGAAAGTGCAAATAAAACTACAATTAAGAAAAATATAGAAAAATTATTTAAAGTTAACGTAGTTAAAGTAAATATAATTAATCAAAAGTCGAAACTTAAAATGAAACAAGGAAAAAAATCTGTAAAAAGTGGATACAAAAAAGCAATCATAACTTTGAAAAAAGGTCAAAGTATTGATTTAACAACAGGTATTTAACAAATGGGACTAAAAACATTTAAACCATATACAAAATCTACCAGAGGAACAGTTGTTTTAGATAAGAGCAGTTTATGGAAAGGAACGCCTTATAAACCCTTAACTAAAGGTCAAAATTTTACTGGCGGTAGGAATAATAATGGTCGAATTACATCAAGGCATATAGGTGGCGGGTCAAAACATAAGTACAGAATTATTGATTTTTATAGAAAGAAAAAAAATGTACCAGCAACAGTTGACAGAATAGAATATGATCCTAACAGAACGGCATATATTGCATTAATTACATACAAAGATAATGAAAAATCATACATTATTAGTCCTCAAGGCTTAAAAAAAGGGGATGTAATTGAGTCTGGTAAAAACGTAGAGATAAAAGTTGGAAATTCTTTAGAGTTAAAAGATATTCCCCCAGGAACATCAATACATAACGTTGAATTAATTCCAGGAAACGGAGCAAAATTAGCAAGATCAGCAGGTTCCTATGTTACACTTTCAGGATATGATGCTGAATACGCAATTTTAAAACTCTCATCTGGGGAAACGAGAAAAGTAAGTAGCTCGTGTATAGCAACTATTGGGACTGTATCTAACCCTGATCAAAAAAATATTAAAATAGGAAAAGCAGGTAGAAATAGATGGAGAGGTAAAAGACCACAAACAAGAGGTGTTGCAATGAATCCTGTTGATCACCCACACGGAGGCGGTGAAGGTAAAACATCTGGAGGAAGAAGCCCAGTTTCTCCTTGGGGTCAATCAGCTAAAGGTTTGAAAACTAGAAGACCTAAGCGTAGTGATAAATTAATTATTTCTAGAAGAAGGAAAAGAAAAAAATAATGACTAGATCTGTTTGGAAAGGACCATTTGTGCACCCAAGTTTGTTAAAAAAGATTGACAAACTCAAGGATTCACCAAATAAAAAACCAATTAAAACTTGGTCAAGAAATTCTACTATTATCCCAGATTTTGTTGGACACAGTTTTATGATACATAATGGTAAATCATTTATACCTATAACAATTTCTGAGGAAATGGTTGGACATAAACTGGGTGAATTTGCTCCAACTCGAACATTTAAAGGACACACACCAGCTGATAAAAAAGCTGCAGCACCAGCAGCGGCAACAGATAAACCAGCAGGAGATAAAAAATAATGGATAAAAATATTTCTCAAGTAAAAGCCATAAATAAGAACGTAAGGACAAGTCCAAGGAAACTAGCTTTAGTTTGTAATTTCATTAAAGGTAAGAAAGCTGATGTAGCTTTAAGAGATTTAGAGTTTTCTAGAAAAAGAATAGCCAAGGATGTGAGCAAGACAGTAAAATCTGCTATATCTAATGCAGAAAATAATTACCAATTTGATATAGACAATTTATTTGTAAAAGAAGCTTATGTTGGTAAATCACTTGTTATGAAAAGGTTCAGACCAAGAGCCAAAGGAAGAGCAAGTCCAATTAAAAAACCATTTAGTAGAATTACAATTATACTTGAAGAAAAAAAAGATAAACTAAAGAAGGCGAGTAAATAATGGGACAAAAAATTAATCCTATAGGATTGAGACTAGGAATAAATAGGGGTTGGGACTCTACTTGGTTTGCCAAGAAGAAAGATTTTGGTAGATACTTAATTGAAGATTTTAAAATAAGAAATTATATTAAAAAAAATATCACTAATTCAGGTGTATCTGAAATTATTATAGAAAGATCATCAAAAAAATGTACAGTTTCTATTCACACTTCTAGACCTGGATTTGTAATTGGAAAAAAAGGTGCTGATATTGAAAAAATTAAAAAAAATATAATGAAAATTACCGATGGTGATGTAAATGTAAATATTAAAGAAATTAAAAAACCAGAACTAAATTCAAATTTAGTAGCTGAGAATATTGCTCAACAATTAGTGAAAAGAGTTGCATACAGAAGAGCGATGAAGAGATCTATGCAATCAGCGATGAGATTAAATGCTAAAGGAATTAAAGTAATGTTAAGTGGTAGATTAGCTGGAAATGAAATAGCTAGAACTGAGTGGTTGAGGGAAGGGAGTATTCCTTCACATACTCTTAGAGCTGATATTGATTATGGCTTTGCTGAAGCACTAACTACTTATGGGATTATAGGTGTTAAAGTTTGGATTTATAAAGGTGAATTAATGGCAAAAGATGTTGAAAAAGAGAAGAAAGAAAGGGTAAAAAATGCTACAGCCAGTCAGAACTAAATATAGAAAAGCTTTTAAAGGAAGAATTCACGGAAACGCTGCTAGAGCAGTAAAACTTAATTATGGACAATTTGGTTTAAAAGCTATTCAGCCAGAAAGAATAATTGGAAAACAAATTGAGGCCGCAAGAGTTGCACTTACACGATATATGAAAAGAACTGGTAAAGTGTGGACTAGAATTTTTCCAAACATTCCTGTATCAAAAAAACCAACAGAAGTAAGAATGGGTAAAGGAAAAGGATCACCCGAGTACTACGCTTGTAGAGTAAAGCCAGGCAGAATTATTTTTGAAATTGATGGAGTAAGTGAGGAAATAGCTAGGGAAGCATTATATAAAGCTTCTGCTAAACTTCCTATTAAAACTAAGTTTATTAAGAGGTAAAATGAATAAAAAAAAAGAAGATAAAAAATTAACTAAAGATCAAGCCGAAAAAAGAATCTTAACTCTTAAAAAAGATTTATTTAATTTAAGGTTTAAAAAAGTAAATAATCAAATTAATAATCCAGCTCAATATAATGAAATAAAAAAAAATATTGCTAGGTTATACACAACATTAAAGAATTCAAAATGACAAAAAAAATACTTAAAGGTGTAGTTACAAGTGCTAAAAACAATAAAACTATAGTTGTTGAAGTTACAAGGAAATTTAAACATCCTTTTTATGAAAAAGTAATTAAGAGATCTAAAAAATACCATGCTCATGATGAAAAAAATAAATTTAAAGAGGGCGAAAAGGTTTCAATTATAGAAAGTAAACCTTTTTCTAAAAAGAAAACTTGGCAGGTAGTAGAAAAATGATTCAAATACAAACAGAACTAACAGTCGCAGATAATACTGGAGCTAAAAGAGTAGAATGTATAAAAGTTTTAGGCGGATCAAAGAGAAGATATGCCTCTGTAGGGGATATTATTGTTATAAGCGTTAAAGATGCCATACCTAAAGGCAAGGTAAAAAAAGGTGCTGTACATAAAGCAGTTGTAGTGCGAACAAGAAAAGAAATTTATAGAGATGATGGGTCAAAAGTTCAATTTGACAAAAATGCTGTGGTTTTAACAGATGAAAAAGGTGAGCCAATTGGCACAAGAATATTTGGTCCAGTAACAAGGGAATTAAGAACTAGAGGTCATACAAAAATAATTTCATTAGCCCCGGAGGTATTATAAAATGTTTTTGAAAAAAGGAGCACAAGTAAAAATAATTTCCGGAAAGGACAAAGGAAAGACTGGTGAAATATTAGAGATAAATAGAAAATTAAGCAAAATAAAAATAAAATCTATCGGAATGATCAAGAGACATACAAAACCTACTAAAGAAAATAAAGGTGGTATCATTTCAAAAGAGAGTTTTATTCATCAGTCTAATGTCAAAAATATTGATACAAAAAAGAAAGAAAAGAAAGTTTCAGGTAAAAAATAATGACAAGATTAAAAGTTACATATGAAAAAGAGATAATTGCTAAACTTATGAGTAAATTGTCATTGAAAAATAGGCATGATGTGCCAAAAATAGAAAAGATTATTTTAAATATGGGTTTAGGTGAAGATGCATCTGATGGAAAAAAACTTAAATCATGTGTCGATGATATGGCTTTAATAACTGGACAAAAACCTATAATTACAAAATTTAAAAAATCTATATCTAACTTTAAAACAAGAAAAGGATCTAACGCAGGAGTTAAGGTGACACTTAGATCTAAGAAAATGTATGAGTTTGTAGACAGGTTAGTTAATATAGCATTACCAAGAATAAAAGATTTCAGAGGGCTTTCATCTAAAGCTATCGATAGCTCTAATAATTATTCTTTTGGAATAAAAGAACACATTGTTTTTCCAGAGGTAAATTTTGATAAAGTGGATAAGATCAGAGGTTTGGATATTACAATCGTAACATCAAGTAAAAGTAAAATGGGAACATTAGAATTATTAAAAGAATTTAATTTCCCTTTAAATGAAAAAAAGAACTAAGGAAACATATGGCAAAAACAAGCGCAATACAAAAAAATCTTAAAAGAATAAAACTAGTTAAAAAGTATGCAAAAAAAAGGGCTGCTTTAAAAAAAATTATAAATAATAAAAAATTAGAATTAGCAGAAAGATTTGAAGCACAATTAAAATTAAATAAACTTCCAAAGAATTCTGCAAAAATAAGAATTAGAAATAGATGTGAGGTTTCTGGAAGACCTCATGGTGTTTATAGAAAATTAAGAATATCTAGGATTGCACTGAGAGATATGGCATCTGCTGGTAAGATTCCTGGAATAACAAAATCAAGTTGGTAGGAGGAAAATGACATTCACTGACCCTATAGGAGATATGTTTTCAAGAATAAGAAATGGTCAAATGAGATCATTAAATTCTGTTGAAATTCCCTCATCGAATTTTAGAAAAAATATTTTAGAAATACTGAAAACCGAAGGTTATATTAAAGACTATTTTATTGATAAGACTCAAAAAAACAAAATAAGTTTGAAAATTACTTTAAAATATTATGAGGGAGATCCTGTGATTAAAGAAATTAAGAGAATTTCAAAGCCAGGAAGAAGAGTTTATTCAAGAGCAACTAGTATTCCAAAAGTTATGAATGGGCTCGGTTTAGCAATTTTATCTACGCCAAAAGGAGTGATGAGCGACTCAGAAGCAAGAAAAAATAATGTGGGCGGAGAAATAATCTGTAGGGTATTTTAATGTCTAAAATAGGTAAAAAAAATATTATTGTTCCAAAAGAGTCCTCAATAAAAATTGAAGGTGGAAATTTAACTATATCTGGTCCAAAAGGGACTAAAAAATTAACAATTAATGATAAAATTTTTTCCTCAAAATTAAATGAAAGTGAATTCCAAATATTACCTCTTGAGAAAAAAGTTGATAAAAAAACTTCAATTATGTGGGGGACATACAGAAGCTTAATTAATAATGCTATAACAGGGGTCTCAAAGGGACATGAAAAGACTTTAGAGATAAGTGGTGTAGGTTTCAGAGCAAATTTAAAAGGAGAAGTTTTAAATTTACAAATTGGATTTAGTCATGATGTTAATTTTAAAATACCAAAAGAAATTAAAATTACTGTTGAAAAACAAACAATAATTAAAATAAATGGAGTTGATAAAGAACTAGTTTCGAAAATAGCAGCAGATATTAAAAATTTAAAACCAGTTGAACCGTATAAAGCGAAGGGAATAAAAGAAAAAGGTCAATTTGTATTAAGAAAAGAGGGAAAGAAAAAGTAATGAAAAAAATTAACAATAAAGTTAAAAGAAAATTAAGAAATAGAAAAAAATTAAAGAATGTTAATGTTAATAGATACAGAATATCAGTAACAAAATCATTAAATAATTTATTCGCTCAAATTATTGATGATAAGCAAAAAAAAACTTTAGTATCAGCCTCTTCAATAGAAAAAGAAGTTAAAGGGAAGAATATTAAAAAAATGGAAAAATCGAATTTAATTGGTGAAATTTTAGCAAAAAGAGCTAAGGAAAAGAATATTAACGAAGTTTATTTTGATAGAGGGCAGTACAAATATCATGGAAGAGTAAAAATTTTTGCAGAAACACTTAGAAAAAACGGATTAAAATTTTAAAATGGCTGAAAACAAAAAAATTGAAAGCGATATAAAAGAAAAGCTAGTTGCCATAAACAGGATTACAAAAGTAGTCAAAGGCGGAAGAAGGTTTGGTTTTGCTGCTTTAGTAGTTGTAGGAAATCAAAAAGGCTCAGTCGGTATAGGCCAAGGAAAGTCAAAACAAGTTCCTGATGCTATAAAAAAAGCGACTGAAGTAGCAAAAAGAAACCAAATTAAGATACCATTAAAAGAAGGGAGAACACTTCATCATGATGTAAAAGGTAAAAATGGTTCTGGTAAAGTTTTTTTAAGAGCCGCACCTGCAGGAACCGGTATCATTGCTGGAGGCGCCATACGCTCTGTATGTGAGGTCCTTGGTATACAAGATGTGGTTGCTAAGTCTCTTGGTTCTGCAAATCCGCATAACGTATTAAAAGCTTGTGTTAATGGTCTTAAATCACAAAACTCTCCAAAAATATTGTCAGCTATAAGAGGGAAAAAAATTTCAGATATCGTGCTAAAAAGAGAGACTAAATAATGCAATTAAATAACTTAATAAAAATTAACAAAAAAAAAATCAGAGTTGGAAGAGGTATAGGGTCCGGTAAAGGCAAAACTTCTTCAAGAGGCCACAAAGGTCAGAAATCAAGGTCCGGTGTAGCAATCAAGAGTTTCGAGGGTGGTCAAATGCCTCTTTATAGACGTTTGCCTAAAAGAGGTTTTAAATCTTTAAATAAAAAAAATGTGGCTATTCTCAATTTATCAAAAATTCAAAATATTATTGATAAACCAAAAAATGAAATAAAAAATATTTTAGATCTAAAAACACTTCAAGATAAAAATTTAATTAATAAAAGATTTTTAAAATTAAAAATACTAGGAACTGGTGAAATAAAAAAAAATATTGAAATATCTGCACATTTCGTTTCTAAACCTGCTTTAATTAAAATAGAAAAAGCAGGCGGTAAAATAAATATAATTAAAAAATAACAATTTATGTCAAGCGAAACAATCAATACTGCCGGGGCTTTTAGTCAAGCGAAAGATCTAAAAAGTAGAATTCTTTTCACTATCCTTATTTTAATTATTTATCGTTTAGGCACATATGTTCCGTTGGCAGGGATAGATCCTTTAGCCCTTAAAGAAATTATGGCTTCAAGTCAAAAAGGGTTATTAGGAATGTTTAATATGTTTTCTGGTGGAGCCGTCACAAGAATGGCTATATTTGCTTTAGGCATAATGCCGTATATTTCATCTTCAATAATAGTTCAGTTGCTTACAGGTGTTTCAGATTATTTTAAAAACTTGAAAGAACAAGGAGAAATAGGAAGAAAAAAAATTACACAAATTACTAGATATGGAACTGTATTAATTGCTTGTTTACAAGGTTACGGTGTCTCAGTTGGATTAGAAAATGCTGGAAATTTAGTAATTGAACCCGGGATGTCATTTAGAATTACTACAACAATTTCTCTTGTTGCTGGTACAACTTTTTTAATGTGGCTAGGTGAACAAATTACATTAAGAGGAGTTGGTAACGGTATATCTTTGATAATTTTTTCTGGTATTGTTGCGGAAATACCAAGAGCACTAGCTTCAACCTTTGAACTTGGTAGAACAGGAGCCTTATCTGCATTGATGATAGTGGGTATTTTTGTATTAGTTATTTTAACAGTATTATTTATTGTCTTTTTTGAAAGAGCAATGAGAAAAATTTTAATTAATTACCCTAAACGACAAGTAGGAAACAAGATGTATGGCGGGGAGTCATCTCATCTACCATTGAAAATAAATACTGCAGGTGTTATCCCTGCAATATTTGCTTCAGCTTTATTATTATTGCCAATTACAATTTCAAATTTTGGGTTTGCTGAGTCTGATACATTTTTAAAAATCTCATCAATGTTTACCCAAGGACAACCTCTTTACATGATGCTTTATGCCTCTGGTATAATTTTTTTCTCCTTTTTTTATACTTCAATAGTTTTTAACCCAAAAGAAACAGCAGAAAATTTGAGAAAATATGGTGGATATATTCCAGGAATAAGACCAGGTGAAAGAACAGCAGAATATATCGATACAATTTTAATGAGATTGACTACAGTTGGAGCTTTATATTTAACTTTTGTCTGTTTAATGCCTGAATTTTTAATAGCAAAATATCCTATTCCATTTTATTTAGGCGGAACATCAATTTTAATTGTTGTAGTTGTAGCAATGGATACAGTAACACAAGTACAAACAAGATTAATGAGCTCACAATATGAGTCATTAATTAAAAAAACAAAATTTGGTAAATAATTAAGTTAATGAATATAGTTATCTTTGGACCACCAGGTGCGGGTAAGGGTACGCAGTCAAATTTGATAGTTAAAAAATTTAATCTTTATCAACTCTCAACAGGCGAATTATTAAGAGATGAAATTAAAAAAAAAACTGATCTTGGTAAACAAATTTCGTCGACTATAAATTCCGGAAACTTAGTATCTGATAAAGTAGCAGGTGATTTAATTGAAAAATATATTTCAAAAAAATCTTTAAAACAAAGGATAATTTTTGATGGTTATCCAAGAAATTTATTTCAAGCTGAATATTTAAAAGAATTACTTAATAAATATAATCAAAAAATAGATATTGCTTTAAAATTATCCGTTAGTTTAGAGATTATTAAAAAAAGAATTCTAGAAAGAAAAAAATTAGAAAATAGAGATGATGATCATGCGGAAATAGCAATTAAGCGATATGAAACATATGAAAATAATATAAAACCAGTGATAGAATTTTATAAACAATCTAATTTATTGAAGGTTGTTAACGGTGAGGGATCTGTAACTGAAATTAGCAATGAAATTAGCGGTTTTATAGATAGCTTCAAGGGTTGACTTTAAAAGATTAGACAATATAAATACGCTTAAAATAAAAACTCATTAATTTATGGCTCGAATTGCAGGGATAAATATTCCACAAAATAAAATTGTAAGTATAGCCCTTACTTATATTCACGGAATAGGTCTACATTCGTCTAAAAAAATCTGTAAAAAATTAGATATTCCATCATCAAAAAGAGTTAATGAACTGACGGAAGAACAAGTCTTAAAAATAAGAGAATTCATTGATGCTAATCATAAAGTAGAAGGTGACCTAAGAAGAGAAGTTTCGGTAAATATAAAGAGGTTAGTTGACTTAGCATGTTACAGAGGATCGAGACATAAAAAAAAATTACCAGTAAGAGGTCAAAGAACACAATGTAATGCAAGGACCAGAAAAGGTAAAGCGATTGCTATTGCAGGGAAAAAATTAACACCTCTAAAGAAATAATATTAAATGAATAAAAAAGTTGAAAAAAAAGAAAAAAAAGTAGAAGTTAAAAAAATTGAGACAAATAAAGTAAGCACTTTTAAAAAAAAGAAAAAAGTTAAAAAAAATATTACATCTGGAATAGCTTACGTCTATTCAACTTTTAATAATACAATAATCTCTATAGCTGATGAAAGTGGCAATGTTGTATCTTGGTCATCTGCTGGAGCAAAAGGTTTTAAAGGCTCTAGAAAATCTACTCCGTATGCCGCTCAAGTAGCAGCAGATGATGCTGGTGCAAAAGCTTTTGAACAAGGATTAAGAACACTAACAGTACAAGTTAAAGGTCCTGGTTCAGGAAGAGAAACAGCTTTACGTTCATTGCAATCTAGAGGATTTAAAATTTTATCAATAAAGGACACAACACCTATGCCACATAATGGGGCAAGACCACCAAAAAGAAGGAGAGTATAATGCAAGCTACAACTAATGTTATAGATAAAAATTGGAAAGCGTTAATAAAACCAAATAAATTGGATATTACAAGCAATGAAGATAAAACTCACGCTAAAGTAATTGCTGAACCTCTAGAAAAAGGTTTTGGACAAACTATTGGTAATTCATTGAGAAGAATATTGCTTTCTTCAATTCAAGGTGCAGCTGTTACAGCCATCCAAATCGATGGAGTACTACATGAATTCTCTTCTATTAAAGGTGTTCGAGAAGATGTTACTGATATAGTTTTAAATGTTAAAAATTTGGCAATTAAATCATCTTCATCTAGTTCTAAAAAAATAGTATTAGATATAAAAGGACCCAAAGAAGTTAAAGCAAAAGACATAACTCTTGTTCCCGAAATTGAAATTCTTAATCCAGAACAAACCATATGTAATTTGGATGAAAAAACTCATTTTCATATGGAATTGATGGTAAGCACAGGAAAAGGATATGTGCAAGCTCCCAAAAATAAAACTGAGGATAGCCCTTTAGGTCTTATTTCAATTGACTCACTGTTCAGTCCGGTAAAAAAAGTTTCATTTTCTGTTGAAAACACAAGAGCAGGTAGTGCTTTAGACTACGATAAATTAGTGATGACTGTTGAAACGAATGGAACTGTGGATGCAGAGGATGCGATTGCTTATTCAGCTAGAATTTTTCAAGATCAATTGTCTATGTTTGTTAATTTTGATGATCCGCAGGAAGTAGTGAAAGAGGTAAAATCAACTGAACCTGAATTTAATAGAAATTTATTAAAAAGAGTTGAAGAACTTGAATTGTCTGTAAGATCCATGAACTGTCTTAAAAATGATAATATAATTTACATAGGTGATTTAGTTCAAAAAACAGAGCCAGAAATGTTAAGAACACCTAATTTTGGGAGAAAATCTCTGAACGAAATTAAAGAAGTTTTGAATACCATGTCATTATACTTAGGCATGGAAATTCCTAACTGGCCACCCGATAATATAGCTGAACTTTCTAAAAAACTTGAGGAAAATAATTACTAATGCGACACGGTTTAGGCTACAGAAAGTTAAATAAAACAAGTGAGCATAGAAAAGCTTTATTTAAAAATATGCTTAATTCACTAATAAAATACGAACAAATTATCACTACTTTACCCAAAGCAAAAGAACTTAAACCACAAATAGATAAGGTCATTACTATTGGAAAAAAAAATATTCTAAGTAATAAAAAAAGATTATTTTCAAAACTACAAGATAAAAAATCTGTTACAAAAGTTTTTGATGAACTATCTAAAAGATATAGCTCAAGAAAAGGTGGATATTCGAGAGTTTTAAAAGCAGGATTTAGAACAGGTGATGATGCTCCTATGGCAGTGATTGAACTTGTCGATAGAAATCCAGAAGCAAAAAAAGTTGATAAACCCAAAAAAACAGAAACTAAAAACAAAAAAAAAGAAGCTCAAGTCGAACAAAAAGTAGCTAGTAAATAATTAAAGCTTAAATGCCTAAGTCCTTTACTGTAGACGACGATTATAATAACTCACGTCTCGATAAATGGTTCAAAAATAAAGTAATTAGTTTACCACATTCCTTAATAGAAAAAATTATCAGAAAAAATAAAATCAAAGTTAATAAAAAAAAAACTAAACCATCTTATAGACTTCAAACCGGTGATTTGATTGAAATTTACGATATTTCCAAATTTAAACCCGTTGATAAAAAACAAAAGATTAAATATTTACCTAAAAAAAAAGAAATTGGTGCATATGATGATTATGTAATTGAAGATAATGAAAACTTTATAGTAATTAATAAACCATCTGGTATACCAGTTCAATCGGGCACTAAATCATTTAAAAACATTATAGATATACTTAAAAATACAAGATATTTTGAAAATTCAAAACCTTTCATTGTTCACAGATTAGACAAAGAGACTTCGGGGGTTTTGATAATTGCCAAAAATCGAAAGTATGCCCAATTATTTACTTCACTTTTTAGAATCAGGAAAATTCACAAAACTTATTTAGCTATAGTTTATGGAAAAGTTGAAAAATCTAAAAAAATGATGAAAGATGATTTAATTTATTACGAAAATAATAAGAAAATTGTTCTAAAAGCTATGTCAAATCTTAAAATCATCAAATCAAACAACGGCTATTCTTACTTGGAGTTAAATCCTATTACTGGAAGAAAGCATCAATTAAGAAGACAATTGCTTAACATTGGATGTCCAATAATTGGAGATAATAAATATTTTTTAAATTACAGGAAAAGAATAAAAAATAAAAATCTAATGCTACATGCCTATAAAATAAAATTTATGATTAATAATATTCAATATAATTTTAAGGCAAAGTATAATAATCTA
>MDSV01127137.1_pt1 | contig 15752 bp, 14 predicted proteins | sample 810851 | NCBI WGS metagenome assembly MDSV01 (sample SAMN05326640, study PRJNA326480) | marine metagenome | isolation source: seawater | place: Atlantic Ocean: North East | collected 2012
AAATTGCTTTTAGAACAGGATAATTTTCAATTGCTAAATAATATGTTACAGTTAATGTATTGATTGCTGCAAATATGAATGCAAAATAAGTGCCCCACCCCATCCTGAAATAAAACCATGAGCGGAATCCAATGTTTCTTCCCACAAGCTATTTCAAATTTTGATGTATATCAATCTCACTAATCATTATAATTTAGTTCTCAAAAAATCAAATTCAACTGTTATTCTCATTAGTATTTTACTGAATTTTCAAAATTTTCATTCGTAATGTTTTAAACCATTTCTTACTTCAAAAAATCATGAATTTACAAATATCTGCTGCATTTATCATCTCATTATCAATCATATTTTTGTTTGGTGTTTCGGTAGGTGTATATCAAATTTTTCCATATTCGTTTCTAAATGAAACAAAAGATTTTTTTACTAATTTAGAAAATAATAAAGAAACAAAAACTATCAGCATTGATCAAAATCTACTCACTTCACTGATAAAAATAGATACAGAAGAGGATATAAAAAATAAAAAAATAGCGTTGATTGAATTTATGTGGAAAGATGGAACCTCTCTTCCAAATACCATGCCATCTAATATTGAGAAAAATATTTCTGATAATGAATTTGATAACATGACAAATCTAAAACAAATTAACAAAATTCATGTAGATATGGAATACAAAGTTAATTCAATTGCTTATCACTTCATATCTAATTCTAGTAATAATGAATTGATAATTCTTCATAATGGGCATTCTGGAGGATTCCAAGAACAAAAAATAATCATTCAAGAATTTCTTAATAGGAATTATGATGTCATAGCTTTTTCTATGCCTCTTTTAGGACTAAATAATCAACCAATTGTAGAAGATTCAAATTTTGGCCGGATCCACCTGGTTAATCATAACACATTTCATTTTATTGAAAATAAAAATTTCTCACCAATGAAGTTTTTTGTTCATCCAATTACTCTTTCATTAAACTATGTAGAAAATCAATTTGCATATGATTCAATTAACATGATTGGAATATCTGGAGGTGGATGGACCACCATACTTTATGCAGCTATTGATGATAGAATTTCAAAAAGCTTTCCTGTTGCAGGCTCTCTACCAATATCTCTTAGAATGGAATCACGAGATATTGGAGACTATGAACAAACACACAGTGAATTCTATGCCATAGCTAATTATCTTGAATTATATGTTATGGGGTCATATGGTGAAAATCGAAAGCAAATACATATTTTTAATAAATTTGATCCATGTTGTTTCGCTGGTGATCTGTCAAAGAATTATGAAGATATTATTAAAGATAAATTGATAATTTTAGGTAAAGGTCATTTTGATATAGATATTGACGAATCTAATACTAAACATTCCATATCAAAGAATACATTGACAAAAATATTTGTTGAAATTGAAAAATAACTGTTAAATCAAATCTTTCATCAATAATGCAAGTTCATTTGCAGCATTATCATTATTCAATTCTCTAAGTGAATATTCTCTTCCTTTTCTCGCAATTTCTTTCCATTTAGGGTTTTCTTTATCATTAAGATACTCATGAAATTTGTCTAGATAGTTTGTTTCGTTAATAAATATGGCTGACTCTCCATCGACATACCCTAAGTATTTTCCTCTATTTTTATCTGAAATTTCCATAAATGTTAAGCAACCTGCTGCAGAATTTTCCCAATATTTTATGTTAGGATTGAACGTTGTAGCAGCTATAGATGCACTATATTGTTCAAGTAGTTTTGGATAATTGTCATTAACATATTTTGTTTTATGTGTTTGAACAAATTCAACGAATGATAATTTTGAACATTTTGTTCGTAAATAATATACTCTATACGCATTCCATTCTGGCATTTTTATATCATTGATAATCCTAGACCACGGTTTTGAATTACCTATTGATCCTGTTAATAGAATCTTATCATTAATTCTCTCATCATATGGAATTGATTTTTCATACAATGATGATTCTAAACCAAAAAGTATTTTCTTATATCTAAATTCTTTAGGATAGAGCTCATAAAAGAAATCTTCATGAAGAAAGTGTATGTAATAATCTATATTCCATTTTTCATGTACCGAAATCGATTTTTTTGCTCTTGATGGGTCTCCCATTTTTGAAATAATTGGGATATCTAATTTTTCTAAATTAGTAATTTCTCTGGGCATCCCAAATTCACTATTTTCCCATAATAGAATTACATCAAATTTATTTTTCAATTTTGAAGAATCAAAGATTTCTTCAGTAGGTATTAATGTTAGATCTATGTCTGGGTTTCTACCTAAAGCTTTGATGAAAAAATTATAGTATGTATTATCAAAATGATCGCCGGATAAGAAAATATTATTTTTATGAAAAATATATCCCACACGAATCTTCTTATTCATTCCAATCCATCATGAGAAATAATAATTAATGAACTAATCTATCAATTTTTCATGCTGATTGTTTCACAAAATTTATCAAATTATGACGTTGAATTGCCATCTCACGTAGTATTTAGAATAAATCTGGCATGGATAAGTGATCTTAAATCATTAACCCAAATACTAGAAAAATTTCCAGAACGTAACATATTTCTGGATCTACCAAAAAATAGAACAAAACCTCCTAACAACAAATATTCAATTGATGAACTAAAACCAATCTTAGAGTCATTTTCTAATATCAAATATTTTGCAATATCAAATATTAACTCAATAAATGATCTTCAACCTTTCCAAGAAATTCTTGGTGATAAGATAATTCTTGTTCCAAAAATAGAAAGTCCTGAAGGAATAAAAAATATTGGTTCAATTTGTGATTCACTTAAAATAGAAAAAATTGTAATGCTTGATCATGATGATCTTTATTCATCTATGATAAAACAAAATGATGATAAAAATAATTTTCAAAAATACATTAAATCATTAGTCGATTATTGTGATGAAAATAATGTAAAATTATTACGTACGATTGGAGTAATCTTTGGCGATGATGAAAAAAGAATTTCTGAATACGTAAACTAACTTATAATGAATAAAATGTTCTCACACACCAAAGCTGAAAATCTTATAAAATTAAAAGAAAATTCAAAACTTTCCCATGTTGAAAAAATATTATATTTTACAGTTCAAGAATGGGAAAAAAATGAAAAAGCACTTCTTCATAAAATTACTAATATGTTTTCTAATCAAGAAGTTATAATACGTAGTTCAGCTATTGGTGAAGACAGTAGTTCATATTCTAACGCTGGAAATTTTTCATCTTTTCAACATGTTTCAACTATAAATAAAAACTTAAAACAAAAAATAAATTTAGTAATAAAATCATATAACCACAAAAAAAATTATAATAAAAAAAATCAAATTCTAATACAAACTCAATCATCAAAAATTAAAACAAGTGGTGTCATCTTTACAAAACATGTAAAAAACAATGGTCCATATTACAATATTGATTATGAAGATGGTAAACAAACAGATTCTGTAACAAAAGGTATTTCTAAAGATTCAGTATCAATTTTTAGAAGGTCCGATACTACTTCTATTCCAAAAAAATGGAAAAAATTAATTTCATGTGTAAAAGAAATTGAATCTATTTTTCAGAGTGATAAACTAGATATTGAATTTGGACTAACAAATTCAAAAGTAATTATTTTTCAAGTACGCCCAATAACACAACTATCTAATAAAAAACAACCAATTACTGAATTACAATTAAAAAATCTCATACAAAACAACTCAGAGCGCTTTTCCAACTATTCTAAAAAATCCACTAAATTGTTTGGAAAAAATACTATCTTTTCTGACATGAGTGATTGGAATCCTTCTGAGATTATTGGAAATGATCCGAATAATCTTGATTTTTCATTGTACAAATACCTCATAATGGAAAAAATATGGCATAAAAGTAGAAGCGAATTAGGATATTCTGATTTTAATTCTACAAATTTAATGATAAAATTTGGAAATAAACCATATGTGGATTTACGAGCAAGTTTTAATTCACTAATACCTGAAACCTTGTCAAAAACCATCAAAAAAAAATTAATGTCATTCTTTTTTCAAAAATTAGAAAAAAATCCTCACTTACATGATAAAGTTGAATTTAACATATTATTCACTTGTTTTGATCTAACAACTCCAAAACGTCTTAAAGAATTAAAACAATATGGGTTTTCAGTAAAGGAAATACAAAAAATTCATGATGAATTATTACTATTAACAAATTCCATCATACAAAATTTTCCTGATTATCAAAAAGAAAGTCAAATCTCCATTAAAAAACTTGAAATCAAAAGAAAGAAAATTCTAAATCAAATCTCAAAACAAAATTACATACCAAATCTAAAAAAATTACTTGATGATTGTCAAACTTTTGGTACATTTCAATTCTCAAAAATGGCTAGAATTGCATTTGTTGCTACTGCCATTTTAAAAAGTCTTGATCATCAGAAATTACTTAATAATAATTTCCTTGATAATTTCATGACAAATATTCAAACTCCACTCTCTGATTTTCAAGATGATCTACATCTTCTTAATAAAAATAAAATCACAAGAAATTATTTTCTAAAGAAATATGGTCATCTACGACCAGGAACTTACGATATAACTGCACTTAGATATTCTCAACAGCCTGATATTATTAATCATAATTATACTTCAAAAAAATTAAGAAAAAGTCATACTCCAGCTTTAGATATGAAAACATTAAAAGTAATATCTAATTCTGGTTTAAAATTCCCAAATACTACGCCCCTTGAATTTGTTAAAAATGCCTTAGTTATGCGTGAACAATTAAAATTTGAATTTACAAAAAACTTAAGCGAAGCTTTAGAAATTATTAAAAAAATTGCTGATTCTCAAAAAATACCAGTTGATAATATTTGTCATTTAACAATTAATGAAATTCTTAATATGGATACTAAAAATACTTCTAAATCTAAAGATATCATAGCAAAAAAAATTAAAAGAGCAAAAAATACTCGAATTAAAAACTCTCAATTAATTCATCCTCCAATAATTTTCTCACCAAAAGATTTCTTTATAATAAATAATTTTCATTCTAAACCAAATTTTATCACTTCAAAAAAATTAAAATCAAAAACAATTAATCTAGATGATGATTTTTCATCTAAAAACATCAACAATTCTATTATTTTAATTGAGAATGCAGATCCTGGTTTTGATTGGATTTTTAATTTTTCACCTGCAGGATTGATTACAAAATATGGTGGTGTTGCGTCACATATGGCAATAAGGTGTGGAGAACTGAATTTACCTGCTGCAATTGGATGCGGTGAACTCTTGTTTGATAAACTTCTTAATGCAAGTAAATTAGACTTAGATTGTGGCAATGAAACTATTACTATCTTACAAAATAAGAAAGCAGATAGATTTTCTGAAGAAAAACGAATTCTTAGAGAATTAGGATACATAAAATGAAAATCGCAATCTCGTTACGTATTCAAAAACTTGTTGAAATAAATGAAAAACGTGATATATTAAGTCATGACTGGATAAAATTATTCAATGAATACAATTTTGAACCTGTATTAATACCAAATAATTTGAAAAATCTTGAATCATTTTTAGATTATCATGCTATTGATGGATTTATTTTATCTGGTGGTGATAATATCGGCGATGATCATGAACGAGATATCACTGAAAGAACAATTTTGAAATATGCCATTGAACACACAAAACCACTTTTTGGAGTATGTCGTGGTCTACAAGTAATAAATAATTATTTTGATGGCACACACTTGATTACAACAAATAAAAACCATGTCAAAAAAAATCATAAGATAAGTCTCTCTGGAATTGTCTCTAAACAATTGGATCTTAGTGAAATGAATGTTAATTCCTTTCATGATAATATAATCAAAAATGATATGTTAGGTAAGGATTTACATCCGTTTGCCATTTCTGATAGTGATCAAACTGTTGAAGGAATAATTCATTCTAATTTTCCAATATTGGGTGTAATGTGGCATCCTGAAAGAAATATTGACCTTGAATCAGAAAAAAATTTAATTAAAAACACTTTCCATAAATTATTCTGGAAAAAATGAAAGCAATAATTCTTGCTGCTGGAATTGGAAGTAGATTACATCCAATAACAAAATCTAAACCAAAATGTTTAGTTGAATTATTTGGCAAAAGTATCATAGAACATCAAATAGATATATTTCATAAATGTGGAATTAATGAGATTGTAATTGTACGTGGTTACTTATCTGAAATGATAAATTTTGATGGAATAAAATATTATGATAATTTAAATTATGAAACAACTAATATGGTTGAAACATTATTTTGTGCACAAGATGAACTAAATGATTCTGTAATTGTTTCATATGGTGATATAATATTTGAAAAAAAAATTTTAGAATCATTAATCTCATCTAATTTTGATTTATCCGTAATTATTGATAAAAATTGGAAACAACTATGGGAACAGAGGTTTAAAAATCCTTTAGATGACGCAGAGAGTTTAATTCTAGATCCTAACGGATTAATCCTAGAATTAGGACAAAAAGTTTCTTCATACGAAAAAATTTGTGGACAATATATTGGACTAATGAAATTTCAAGGCAATGATCTAGAATTCATAAGGAGTTTTTATCAAAATGCAAAAGAAATATCTAAAAATGGCAAAAATCCATTAAACCCAGAAATTTCCTTTGAGAAGTCATACATGACTGATTTTCTCAATTCATTAATTAAAAATGGTAAAAAAATACATTCTGTCGAGGTAAATGGTGGATGGTTAGAATTAGATTCTATATCAGATCTTGAATTATACAAACAATTAGACAAAACTAAAACACTTTCAAATTTTTTCAATCTATAATTTTCATAATAAACATTAAAAATTTAAAACCATACATGAATTCATTTTATTAAATGAAACCTAATCTTATTTTTGTTTTATTAGATGGTTCCAGGTGGGATCGAATTCATACATCAAAAGAATTCTCTAATCTTATAAAATCTGGAACATTTATGAATAATGTTTCTACCGCATTTCCTTACACATTTGGTGCTCTAAATGTAATCTTAACTGGATTATATGGAAAAGAAAATGGTGTTGATGGTTATTATCGTGTAAAAGATCTAAAGGATGATGTGGATTTTTTACCTGAGATCCTCCATAATGCTAAGTATTACACAGTAAAATCATTAATTCATGAAAAGGTATTGAGTGATAGAGGATTTGATGAAAAAATTGTTGATAATGAATTTGAAGATGATCAAATAAAACAACATACTGATTTACTCAAAAAATTATTCCAAAAAAATCAACCATTTTTTTGTTTTCTACAATCAGCAATGATTCACACCGAGACTGTATCTAAAGTTCTAAAAAAATTTGATTGGGATGATCAAAATTTTTATGATCAAAAAAATAAAAATATGGAAATTTATGATAAAGCATTTCATCATACTGGCATATATGCTAACAAAATATTCCAAACAGTTCTTGAAGCGAATCAGCTTGACAATACACTGATTATATTTTTTACAGATCATGGAACTGGTATTGGAGAGAGATTTGGAGAAAGAAATTATGGTTCTTTTACATTTGAAGAAACCATTCGAACTTTTTGTTTATTTGTTGGGTTTGGAATAAAAAGTAATCAAACATATGCTGGAAATTTAGCAAATATCGATCTCTTCTCTACTATTTTAAAAATTCTGAATTTACAATCTAGTAATAAATCACCTGGGATTGATCACTCGACATATCTTCTTCATGGTTCTCCTCTTCCATCTACGACTCCAACATTTTCAGAAACTGGTGCATTACATGGGCCTTTTCCTTCTCCAGAAAAATCAAATGTTTTTTGTATCAAATCAGATCATATGAAATTAATTTATTATAAATCAGAAAAAAAATGGGAATTATTTAATTTAAAAAATGATCCAAACGAAACAAAAAATATCTATGGTCAAGAGATTGAACAAGAAAAAATACTAAAAAAACAATTACTTGATTGGATAACTCGTTAGTTTCACTCACAGGATAAAATCGCAATATGCTTCAATATTGGGTGGATAATATAGTATGTCTCTCCTTCTGATTCTTGTTTCTCAAAATCATTACTTAACAAATTTTTCTTAAGAACCTCTACTAATGTCTCCGATCTTATGTGCGGGTCGTATACGGAATCTACGTAAATATGATTTGGTTTTTTAAAACTCTTTTTACAAATTACATCTCCCACATCCAAACCTTCCTTCATGATAAATGCGGTCACTCCACATTCATCATCATTCAGAATACTGTAATAGAAACATGTGCTTCCTCTATAATTTGGCACAATCCCGGGATGAAAATGTACAAATTTTGTAGATAATTCTAAAATCTCTTTTTTTAGGATTCCACCACCTGAAAAAATACAAAAATCTAGATAAAGTGTTTTAAGATATTTTATTAATTCGACATTATTGATGTCTACAAATGAAAATTGTTTATATTTTAATTTATGATCATCTAAAATTTCTTTTACTGATTTTGATAAATTAAATTCAAATATTTTTGCACATTCTTCTTCTTCAGTAGTACATGTAATTTTTCTTCCATCGTCTAAAAGTATTATTTCATCAATAACGATCTTATTTCTGATAATTTTTTGAAGATAAGCTTTGGAACGATTGTCTGGTGTTAAAATTATGCCTACTTTCATTTTATTATATCCCTTTTGAAGAAACTAATTGTTCAATTATTTTAATTTCATCGGATAATAATCCATAAAGAATTGTCTTATCTGTAGTATTAAGCTCTACAAAAATTGAACATAACATATCATTCAATTTTAATGATGTATTAAGAAAAACTAATCGTGTAGTTTCATGAAAGTATTTCAAACATACTGCGGATAAGATGATATAATTATTGATTAAATCATATTTATCTTCTTTATTAGAAAATTTTGAATCATATTTAGTATAGATTTTTCTTGAAACCTCAAATTTTTTAATTAATTTTAATATGATTTCTTCAAATTGAAATTTTTCATCAAAATAAATCTCTTTTAATAACTCATTAGTATTAAATTCTCTAGTTTTTTGTTTCTCTACATCTATAATTTTTGTATATTCTATTAATTTTTTAATATCATATGTATTGCTAGTATTTTTTGATAAAATATCCTTTCTTGAATTAAAATAAGAATTAAGGAATTCTTTTCCAAAGAATACTGATCTTTCATATCGAATTGGGTTTGAAAATAAATCTGTCTTAATAAATTCATATTCCATATTTTCTTTTTTTAGGATCTATGCTATAACTTTATTTCTACTAAATATATCCTAAATCCGATAAAATTTTTTCAGTCTCTTTTGATTCTTTATCTGTCTTTAAATCTAATGATTTGATATTAAAATCTCCATCTTTTTTTAATCTTTGTAACACTTCTTCAAATTGTTCAACTAATTCAGAATTATTTTTATAAACATTTTCTTCTTCGAGAGGATCTTTTTGAAGATCATACAAGTGGATCTCCTCTTCCCTATTGTTTCTTTTTCTGAAATATTTGTAATCATTTGTTCGAATCCCAATTAAATCAGATAGCTTTGACTTTGGTGAATTTCCAATACTATCTATGAACACAAAATCATCAATTTTTTCATTATTCTTGATTAGTGGAATCAAATTTCGTCCTCTTGAATCGATATTGTATTCTGGGTATCCAATGTTTTCAAATATAGTTGGAAAAATATCGATTGTACTTATTTGATGTTCAATTATTTTATGTTCTGAAAACCCTGAACCTGTCAGAATGAGTGGAACTTTGTATCTATCATCATAAAGATTCGTCTCTCCTGAAATTGCATTTTTGACCAATCTTCTTTGATGTGTTGATAATTCCTCTGCATCAATTTCTTTAATCTTATCTTTTTTTTGATTCTTTAATACGCCGGTTAGATATTTTCTCCCAATTTTTCTTTTGATTGGTTTTAAAAAATTAGGAGTTAATTTGTTAATTTTCTCTTTTCGTTCTAAAATGAAATCATCTGGCTGTCTTAATCCTAAAACAAATTTCTCAATTTTTGATGTATATGCACCTCTATCATTCCCATGATCTGAAAATATTGCTACAATTGTATTATTCAATTCCACTTCAGCAAATAATTTTCCAATAAAAGAATCTAAATTTGATAAAATTCGTTCATATCTATTTTCTCCAAATTTCTTATCATTCAAAAAATCTTGATTACTTTCTTTAGAATTTAATACAAATTCAACATACAAATCATAGATATGTACATAAAAAAACCATTTGTTTTTTAATTTAATTTTTTTAAAATATTCTATAATTAATTTGTCTAAACCTTTAGAAATTGTCATAGCTGTTGGAATTGTTCTAACATTTTCACCAAATAATTCTGGAATTCTAGATACATTTAGTGATTCTGGCATATATCCAAATGTATCATAATCTAAATTTTTAAGAAATGATACATAATTTTCTATATTTGGATTAATATCATATGTTTCATTATCTTTTATTAAACACTCATGTGGAAACATTGATGTGAAAATACTTGACATTGAAGGTATTGTAGAAAATCCAGGACAAATTGAATTTGGAAATATAATTCCTTTCTCTATAATAGAATCAAGATTTGGTGTAAGTGATGTTTTATTTGGTCCAAAACATTTATCAGAACGTAATCCATCAATTACTAAAAATAAAATATTTGTATTCATATTTTTTTAAATAATGCATACTATTTGTATTTTAGTTAACTATCGTTTATTTTAATCATAAATCTATCAAAAATTTTTCCACTGTTTGTGACAAATTCTCCTATAATTATCCCTTCATTTTCTAATAGATTTAGATTCAAGAATCCATAATCGTTGTGATTTTGTACAATAGACCATGGTTGTTTTTTAGTTAAAAATGCATGACTGTGACCACCTGTACCCACAGTAAGATATATCTGTCCTTCAGTGTTATCATAGTAGCAATCATTCTCATTGGTAACTATTTCATTAAATGTCAATGATTGTGTTCTTTCGTAAGCATGAGTATGTCCATTAATTACTAAATCTACTCCGTATGAATCAAAAATAGGCTGTAATTCATTTCTTAGATCCATATACGAACCTGCTGTTCTACTGCTGTACATAGGTAAATGCATAAACACAATTGTGAAATCAACTTCCTCATTCTCATTTGAATTAATTAAATCAGTTAAAATGAAATCCATTTGTTTATTATCATTACTGATAATCCCGAACTCATCTTCTTTATCATTAGTGCTTATTCCTAGAAAGTGAATATTGTTATAGTCAAATGAAAAATATCCTTCTTCCATTCCATAATATCTCTCAAACTCACCTCTATCTGGAAAATCTGCATCACCAAATGTTACGTACATTTTCTGTCCATCCATGAAGTTAGACATATTGGACCATTCTTCTGCACTTGCCTGACCTAAATCTCCAGGCATAATAATTATCTCAGGTTCATATGATTTCATATTCTCCAAAGTCTTGACAGAATTTTCATTAATACCAAAATCTCCTGCAATTGCAATATTTGTAATATTTTTAAAATCTGAATCATGTGTTTCTGCCACGCATACCTGTTCTTGAAATCCTAATCTGTATAATCCTCTATCAACAAGACGTGGATTTTCTATCATAATGCTTGAAAAAATTACTGTTATTACAACTAACGTAATTATTACAACTATTTTAGATCTCATTTAATCTCCCAAAGTCAATCTCAAAAAATTTGACATGATATTTTATCCCAAATTCATTAGAGTCATATACTTTGTTAAGATACGGATAATCTTTTTCATTATAAAAAATCTCTTTTAAAAACTCTGGTTGTTCTTCATTACCATCAACTGCAATGTGTGACAAGCCTTTTTGTTTATGTTTTTCTATAAACTCAATTATTGTCTTTTCATCTGTCATTGGTATGATGTTTATACTTCGTTTAATGTGTGACTCACCTACTGTTGGTGGAGGTAAATCTGGCCAACTTTGAATTATTCCTACCGAAGTCCTATATCTTATATCTGCTGAATCTCCATTAATTAAATTAGTTTTTGAAGCAAGTACTTTTGTTATAGTAAAAACATCATTTTCGTATTCTAAATCTACATTTTTTGTTTCTAGGTAAATTATAGATCCAGAAACCATTATTGCAATTATTATAATTAAAATCATATTTTTTCTCTCATTTTTTAATTTCTCAATAGTAAAAGTTGAAATTAAAATAATTATTGGGTATAACATAAATAGAAATCTAACATCTTCAGATCCTCTGCCATATGTATACACTGCAGGAAGTAACATGACTACTGAAATAGCTATTATTGTGATCTTTTTATAATCTAATTTGATATTTTTTCTATTTTTAATTATTAATGCAAACCCTACACTTGCAAAAATTATTGAAATTGGAATTAATAGTAGTCCTGTAAATTTAATTATCCCTGTACTTGCCAACGTAAGAAATTTTTTCATATTAAATCCATTTGAATCTCCATAAATTGGATCCCCTATCTCAGGTTCACCTTGAACAAAATGTGTATATGAATATCCACTCACTGCAAATAATTCATCTAGAAAACTATCTCTATCATGTGTCTCAATATTTAAAATTGCTATCGGTAATAAAATTAATACAAATAATAATAATATCAATGGATATTGAATAAGATTTTTTGGTCTTTGTCTATTTTTAATTAGAAAGATTATAGACAAAACTAAAAAAAATAACAATCCTTCAAATCTAATTAATGTAAATAATCCAACCATTGCAAATGAAATATAAGTGAATTTGATATTATTATTAAAAAATAGTGCTAGGGATGAAATACCTAAAAATAAAAAAAGTGGTTCAGTAATGCCAAGTGTTGAATTTGTGATTATATGTGGTTCAAAAACAAACAATGCAGTGCCAAAAATGGAGCTGCTTTTACCAAAAAAGTTTCTACATAAAAAATAAAGTGGAATAATAGTAATTACTGAAAAAAACATTGAAGAAATTTTCTGTATACTCATCAAAAATGTTGGATTATCTAAGCTAGTTAATCCAAAAATTAATGATAATAATAACGGCCATCCATTATTTGTTAAATAATATATATCTGAAAATCTTCCATGAAGTGCTGTGTGAGCAGCATAAACAAAGTAATTAGTAGAATCCCCTGACAATGGAGTAGATGGAATTAAAAAAAACCTAATCGTAAATGCAGTCACTCCTATTGTTAACAAAAATAAGACAACTGTTTTTTTAGTAAATCTTGATTCATTCACAATTATTTCTTGTTTCATAATAAAAAGCTGGGATTTCTGGTGCATAAAAGTATGATTAAGAAATTCTCTGAACTTGAATACTGAATAATTACTCATTACTTGATAATTCTATTAATAAATGTCAAATCTAAAATTAAGTTATCAATGGAAAAATCAAAATCAATTTTAATGATAGTTGCAAAGTATCCTGCTACTTATGGTCATACATCTGTAATCAATTATCTTTGTAAAGAACTTAATGAATTAGGGTACAGAACTGCGATTGGAGCATTTTCTTTTGATTCTCAACCTCCTTTTGGAATAGATACTGTCAAACTCGATAAAAAAAAATTACTAACAAACGGTGTATCATATCTTGATTTTGATATTATACATCCACACCAAGCACGTGTGTTGTATTACTTACTTTCAAAAAAACCCAATAAACCAATAATATTTCATTATCATGGAGCTTCTTCTCGTGTACAAGAACTTAATTTTAAACTGTCAATGTGGAGATATCGAAATAAGATTTCTAAAATTATTTCAGTTTCTAATTCTGGAATAAATCAAATGCAAAAAATGTTAAAAAAAAATATTTCTGCAGAAGTTGTTTATAATGGAGTTGATACTAAAATTTTTAATACAAAATTAGATACTCCGTACAAAAAAGGAACTCCTCAGTTACTTTTTGTTAGTGGTTTAAGAAAATATAAAAAAGTAGAAATTTTAATAAATTCTATTCCTAGTTTACTAAAAAAATACCCTAATATTCACCTACAAATCATTGGTGAAGGTGAAAATTTTGATGCTCTAAAAAATATGATCCAACAAAAAAATCTTGAAGAAAATATTGAACTATTAGGAAAAAAAGAACACGATGATTTGAAATTTTATTATTCTTCATGTGATATTTACATCTCTGCAAGTACATTTGAAGTGTGTCCTGTACCTCCAATTGAAGCCATGGCATGTGGTAAACCACTATTGTTGTTTGATATTGAACCCCATGTGGAAATTATTAACGCATCCAAAGCAGGTAAAATTTTCTCTACAACAAATCCTGATGAAATAACTAAATTAGTCAGTGATATCTTGGAAAATAGGAATATTTTAGAACATAATGCAAGAAAATTTGGCGAACAACATTCTTGGTCATTAATTGGGAAGCAGTTATCACTAATTTATGAAGAATTTTAATCAATTTTCTCTGCAAAAATTAATCCCATGTTCTCATCTGTTCTATCTATCTTAGCTGTAAATGAAACTGATTCCAATTTCTTAATGAGATTCTTGAATAAAATTGGATACTTTTCTGCAAAATGATACTCGATTATGATTTTATCAATTTTTTTAAAATATTCCTCTGGAAGTGACTCAATGATTTCATATTCAGATCCTTCGCAATCTAGTTTAAGTAAATCACATCTCTTAATATTATTTACATCAAAAATTTTTTTCAAAGAAGTTGATTCAACATTTACAACTTTTGTATTTTTTTCAAAAATACTATGACCTGATTCATCATTATTTAGATAGATAGGAATATTTCCTTCTGTTTTAGTTACTGCTAAATTATGTGGTATTATATTTTCGAGAGTATTAATTTTTATATTTTCTAAAAACATATCATAATTTTCTTTTATTGGTTCAAAAGAAAAAATTTTTCCTGTTTTTGTTAGCTGATTACAATAAAGTGCAAATAATCCAATATGGCCTCCGATATCTATTATTGTATCATTTTCTTTAATCTCAAAATTTGGATAATCGTATTCTTTTACAACCCAAATTGTTGTTAACTGCATTAAATCAGTTGATTTAACACGTATTTTCATTTTCATCCCAAAATTTGTCTCAAAAATTTTATGTTTAGATTTAGTGATATTCAGATAAATTAAGAGATAAAGATACCAATTTTTAAAAATTTTACGTGAATTTAAAAATATTTTAAATCTATTGAGAATTTTATCCATGTATTCAAGATTATTTGTTAGTAAAAATATTTTTCATCTCTTTTCTACTATTGATTTTTAAATATCACACGCTTCCATTTATCAATGAAAATAGTCATAACTGGTGGACTAGGCTTTATTGGTAGTCATTTAGCCGATTTTCTTGTAAAACAAAACCACAAAATCATCCTAGTTACAAAAGGAATGTCTAAAAAAAATAACATTTTGCATATTTCTAAGAAAATTAATATTGAAAAATTAGATATAACCAATTTTTCAAAATTAGGTAAATTTATTGAAAAAACAAAACCTGATGTCATAATACATCTGGCTGGAAACACTTCTCACTCTGCTTCATTTGAAAAACCATTATCTGATATTGATATTAACGCAAAGTCAACTTTATTCATTCTTGAAAAAATTCGAAATCTCAATAAAAAATGTAAATTTATTCTTGGTAGTACTTTCATTGTTGTAGGAAAACCTAAAAAATTACCTGTAAATGAAAACTCAATTTGCAACCCA
>MDSV01178528.1_pt1 | contig 15752 bp, 17 predicted proteins | sample 810851 | NCBI WGS metagenome assembly MDSV01 (sample SAMN05326640, study PRJNA326480) | marine metagenome | isolation source: seawater | place: Atlantic Ocean: North East | collected 2012
ATCTTTCCATGGCTTTTTTATATTGTATCACAAACCTAAACTTTGTTAATGGTTATAGTTTATTTCTTTGCTTTTGAAGCTGCGATTAACTTGGCTGCAACCTGACGGGTTACGCGCTCAAGCAGGTCGTCGGTGATCTGCTCTTCAAGCGGTAGGCCAGACGAGTTACCACCCATGTGAGCAGTGGAAGCCTTAGCTTTCCCGCCGCCCATGTGAGCCTCACCAGCAGATGACTGACGGTTGTCGTCACTTTCGAAATCCTTATTGGTGTTCGTGCCCTTATTGAGCATGTCTTCTCCGCCGGCAGTATGCTGGCCTTCTTCTTGCACTTCTTCATCGGACTCTTCCAATTCTTCTTTCTTGTTCTCAAGAATGCTGCGAATCTGACTCCTGATGTAGTTGCGCATGCGGCTTTCGTACATTCCGCCACGGTTAGCCGGAGGCATATCCGCACCCATGTCGTCTTCAGCCTCTTCTCCGCCCATCATATCGTCCATACCGGCCATATCAGCCATGTCGTCCATTGGGCCTTCCTCTTCACCGCCGTCTCCTTCAACATCAACGTCAACGCCGGTAACGCCTTCAATTGCATCAGCAATAGCCACGACCAGCTCCTCAACGTCAAAATTTGCAGGACCAGCAGCAGAGTCCATTTCTTCTGGCGCCATCATGTCGCCTGCATCTTCGGGACCAGCAGGCGGCACAGCGTCATCCTGAACCGGGTCCATCATCTCATCTTCCTCTTGCTCACGCAAGACATGTCCAGAACGTGAGACAAATGTGTCTGCTAGTGCTGGTATCGTAGCAAGCTTCATAAACCTGCGTACCTGTGTTTCTGTTAAAAGTTTTTTGCTCATTTTGATTTTACTCCCGATGTGTATTGAATGAGAATTCCTGTAAATAAATAGTAATGTAAATGCTGAAATGCATTTTTCTTTTATAAATTATAGTCTGCTAATTTTTTCTTTAGCTTAGCGGTAGCTTTCTTTTCAATCTGTTGAATGCGAACAAAACTAACGCCTTCCCTTTTGGCAATCTCACGCAATGTCATTGCGCCATGATTATCAACACTAATTAGTGTACAGTTTAGGTCGTCGCCATAATTTATCCACAATCGACACTCTTGGTTGTCACAAGCTTTCTTATCTTTAACACATGTTCTTGCACATTTTCTCATAATTCTGGGTACTCCTTTTCAATTAAATCAAATATACTATCAACTTCTTCTGTTGTAATTCCAAATTTTCGCAGATTTTGTTGGCCGGAATTTTCTAGCTTTTCGGTTTTTTTATGCTTGGCCGAACTACGGATTTTGCTGTTTTCAACTCTAAATTGCGACAACCAATTCATAAATGCTTGGTCATCGTCAACATAAGCTTTTATAACTCCACGAAAAAAAACAGCTTGAGACAAACCATCAGAATGAAGTTTAATTTTAAGGTCAGCCTTTGTTTTGTCCTTCTCATAAAAAGCTATTTTCTCAACAGATTTATCCTTTGACATTGGCAACTCCCATGATGTGGGTGCCACTCTCTGATTGCCCGGCTGCAGTTTGTCTAATGAACTTAGCCTTAGCGTGTAGTTCACCCAACGTTCGGGCGCCCGTGTAAGAGAAGCCACTGCGTATGCCCCTCTCTAAATCCTCCAGCACAGCCATTACATCACCTTTGACCGGTACCATGGAAGAAACACCCTCAACTGATGCCGTGCGGCCACGCCAATCGATTTGTGCCTCTTTGCTGGCCATGCCTCTGTATGTTTTATATCCAGTGTCTTGGCCGGGCATGCCTAAATAGACAATCTCGCCGGGCGTTTGAGTGGTGCCCGCGAGCATAGAGCCCACCATAATGAAGTCTGCGCCGGCTGCCAAAGCTTTAACAGCATCTCCGCTGTTTCTGATACCTCCATCGGCAATGATCTTAATATCTCGCTCGGTCTTTGAACATTGCAATATCGTTTCGAAGCCCGGTACACCATGGCCAGTTTGTATTCGCGTCGAACAAATAGAGCCACCACCAATATTGCAACGAGCAGAATCTGCTCCCCAATCGGACAAGGCATTGATACCCTCTAAAGTCGCGACATTGCCGGCCATAATATGCACCTCGGAGCCGCACTTATCACGTATGGATTTTATAGCTCTTTCCATCAAAATATGATGACCATGAGCAACGTCAACGCATATAACCTGTGCGCCCATCTTGTGGGCTATTTGCGCGCGCTGTAGATAGTCGCCCGTAACGCCCACTGCAGCTGCGACAATTGCGCCGGGGCTTGTTTCGCAAGTATCGGCGATAGAGCGGCCTTGTTCTGCAACGCTATTGTAGCGATGAATCACTGCCATGCCGCCGGCCTTGGCCATCGCCGAAGCCATTACAGGACCACTGATTGTATCCATAGGGCTTGCAATAACTGGCAGGGTGAGCGTGAGCTTTTCATCTAGCTGGCTACTAATGTTAATTTCTGTGCGGCTAATGATATCTGAATACTGCGGTTCAAGTAAAACATCATCGTAACACAGTGCTTCCTTATTTTTCATTTTGTATTTCCTCCAAAAGGTTTAATTCTTCTATAAGTTGTCTGGCTTTGTCCCAGCAGGTGGGACAATACAAGTTGACACTCTCTCTATCGTTCCTTACAACAACGTTCCACTCCATGACCATTTGCTTGTCTTTCTTGTCAAAGGGCTTGTTACAGGTCATGCAGTTTTCAGGTAATTTGCCAAAGAGGGCAACCTTTTCTGCCATTTCTTTCTCTTTGTTGCTGCCCTTTTTTTGGAGCTTTGACATTGCTCTACGTTGCTTCCGATTCACGATTTCTCCATCGTAGAAACATATGGGCCGATATAACGCGGGGTAGCTTGTTCAAAAACTACAACAGCAGACGGGAACGGCGCAGAGTTTGTGCTGTTACCAAATTTGAGTCTGCCTTTAACAAAGTGAATCTCAGACGCCTTCATAACATAGTCGTGCCAATAGCGTGTGTCTGTGCGCGCAGGGATTAACATGACCACTCGGGTACTTTGCTTTTGACCTTCGCGATACGCCTTTGCAATCCACTGGTCGATGCCACGGCCATATGGAGGGTTGACGAAAACCTTTTCACCTTCCCAATCCTTGCTGAGCCCGTCTTCCGCTTTTGTATAAAAGTTTGCACACTTTGTGTTATGAATTGAAGCACACGGGTCGAGCGTAAATCTGCCAAATCGCCAATTGAGCTTATCAAAAAAGTCTTGCGGCGTTGCCCAGTCTCCAGTTTTAGACGAAAACATTGTTTTCTGTGTTGCTGCGTTCATTCTCCAGTACTCCCCAAGGCTCCATCGCCTCTGTCGCTAATAGTGATAGGATACCAATCATAAAGATTATCAGTGATAGTCTCGACGGCCCTGAAATGGACGACCGGCACCATAATCACTTGAGCTATCTTTGTGCCGGGTAAAATTGATTGCGGCTCAGAGCCAACATTGTGAAGGTTTATAAACACCTCTCCATCGTATCCAGAATCAATAACACATGCTCCCACCAACAATCCTCGTTTAGCAGCCACACCAGATCGATTCTTTACCTCCAGCATATAGCCATGCGGAACCCCAAATTTTAATCCAGTTGGTAAAACCATGCTAGAACCCGGCTTGATAGTTGCCATGATTTCAGCAGGGTTTTCTGGACTGTAATAAATGTCCAACCCAGCGTCACTTGGGTTAGCCCTTGTTGGAGGGTTCGCAGTGTCCCTCACTCTGTAATATTCTAATAGCATATTTCCTCCTTTATCCTAATAATCTAAAATTATGCCTAATAGATCTTGTTGAAAATCCCCATTGTGCGTTGTGATCTAAACGAGCCATGTAAGGCCTGTTGATGTGAATCATATCGATACTTGGGCGCACACCCCAGCAGCGGATCGTGGTTGAGTTATTTGAGTCGTCGATGACTTCCAGTACCCAATAGTCCTTTCCGTTCTTTGTTTTGCGAGGCACCACCTTTCTGGGGATAAACCAAGCTAACTGTAAATCGCTGTCAAACTCAGATATTGGTGGTATATACTTAACGTCAAGCGATTCTCTAATTTTATCGCTCATGACAAGATCAAACGGAAACACACCAGTCAAGTCAACTAAGTATTGGATTTTCTCTTCCTCAGAGAAGTCTCCTTCCGGCGCGTATGTATCAATATTTTCATCCAAGTTCTTCTGCTTCCGTGGCCGGTCGACGGCAACCGCTGACCAGAAGTGCTTGGCACCAGTGAACCGCCCGTCCATCAGGGTGCCCATAGTGCCACTCCTAACGAGCACGTCAATAGCTTTCTTATTCAATTTGCTATAAACAATAGACTCGCTAAACAAGAAGTCTTCAATTGTCAGAAAAGGCCTGTTGCTGATTATTTGCTCAATCGCTGCGGCTCCCAAACCCTTAATGGACGTCAAGGGCTGCACTAATGTCTGCCCATCATCGCTGATTTCCCAGACATTTCCAGATGTGTTGATATCTAATGAGCGAATCGAGAACCCTAAACTCTTAGCAAGGCTGATGGCCTTCTCCTTTCGCTTTTCCGGTTCTTTATCCAAGAAAGAAGCAACCCACTCTGCCGTATAATAGTGGCACAGCCACGCACATTGAAAACTTAGAATACTGTAAGATACGGCATGCGACTTATTGAATCCATACCCAGAGAAATATTCGAAAGTGTCCCACAGTTTTTGTGCGTCAATCCTGTGGATCTTCTTGCTGACGCATCCCTTCATGAACTTGTCATAGATCTTTCTCTTTTCCGTGGCTCCCTTGCCTGTTCCTTTCTTTGTAAGAAGTTTGCGGAGTTTGTTACCTTCGTCAAGCGAAACATCATCTCCCAATCGATGGGCCAAAATTGCAATCTGTTCTTGGAAAATCAAAAAACCATAAGTATCCTCAGTTACTTCTTGCACAATCGGATGAAGATATTTGATATATTGAGGACTGTTCTTTGCTTCTACATACTTGTCGTCAACATCTGCACTCAATGGGCCCGGTCGATAGATAGAAGTGATAGCGGATAAGTCAATAATACTGGTTGGCTTAGCTCGGGTACAGAATTCTTGTGCCCCCTTCTCGGTAAACTGGAAGATCCCAGCCCATTGACCTGCGTGAAACACGCTCTCATAAACGTCCTGATCTTCAAAGTTTAGCACGTCAGGGTGCAACTTAGAGTCATAAAAGCTCTTAACATCTTCATAGGTTGGGTTCTCGACATTGTAGTGTCGCTTGAGAATATGCTTTATAGCACCGTCAATCATACGCAACGAAGCTAAACCAAGAATGTCAAACTTAATAAACCCCATTGGTTCTAGGTGTCTAACGTTTTGACCCTCGCTCCAAGGAGTCTGTCTGACGCCGCCAGAATTGATAAGCGGCATGTGATAGTCTAGGTTCTCTCCAATGACAACGCCGCCGGCATGCCTTGAGCAGGAGCGCACTTGGCCATACAGGATGTCGATATGGTTGGCGACCATTGGGTATTTCACCAGAAAAGATTGCAACGAAGGACTAAATTCTTTAACTTCCTCAAATGTTGGCACGTAAACGCCAGCTTTAATTCCATGCTTCAATTTCGCTGCGGGCGTTGCCTCCCAAATCATCTTCCCAGTAACAGCATTAACTTCAGTAAACGGAATCTCGTAAAGCTTAGAAATGTCTTTTACTAGCGAACGAAGCTGTAGCGTATTCCAGTTTGAAATAGGTACAACAGTATCGTCACCCCACTCTCCGATTAGTCTTTCTTTAAGTTCCATCGGATCAGCTACATCGTAATCAATATCGGGATAATCAGTGGCGTCTGAGCGCAAGAATCTAGAGAATAGTAGTCCATACTTAATGGGATCAACCTGAGTGATACCCAAAACATAGGCCACAAGAGAGCCGGCGGCTGACCCTCGGCCGGGTCCAGCCAACATACTGTCTGATGCCTTATCCGAAACAGCCTTCATGGTTAGAAAGTATTTTGAAAAGCCCCGATCATCGATAACCTTTAACTCACTCTTAAGGCGCTCCAAGTATTCGGAGTCGCCATCAAGACTCAGGGCACCTAAACCGTCCATGGAAAGCTTGACGAGGGCCTGAGTGGCCGTCAAGCCTGCAGGAACCACAAACTCGGGGAGCCTGACAGTGTTGTCTGGAAAGAAGCCCTTTACCCTTTCTTCAGCAATGTAGTGAGTGTTGGTAATAGAACGCATGATTAGGTCGTCATCGTACTCATGCCCGCATAGCTTGGAATACTTTTTATAAGATTCCCACATTTGGTCGCCATTCTTTGGATACAGTTCATAGCCAACTTCCTCAACTCCTTCCGGCAAATCTGAGGACATATATTCTGGGAGTCCGCCCTTACCGAGCCAACCCAAGCGAGTGTAAAGCTCTCGGTCCTTCCATGCATCTGGGTTAGGATAGTGACTATCGGCAGTAGAAATAAGTTCGACACCAAATTCAGCAGCAACCTTAATGATTAGTTGGTTTAGTTCGTGCTGTTGCGGAATATTATTCCATTGAATTTCTGCATACCAGCGATCACCGAAAATATCCACCATGTTTCTGGTGGTTTCTCTCATCGCCTCAAGGGCCACATGCTCGTCAAATCCCGTGCGATTGCCTTCCTCGTCATATATGCTAGCGGACCAATAGTTGCCGGCATACACTCCGCCCAAGCAAGCAGATGCGGCAATAATGCCCTCATTGTGTTCTTTGAGCATTTCGTAATCAACTCTAGGATATCGATAGAAGTTTTCTGACTTATAACTGTCCGAGACAAGTTTAAAAAGGTTCTTCAAGCCAGTCTCGTTCTGCGCCAGCAAAACAAGGTGACGGCGGGCTTTGAGAATATCTTGTGTTCGCTTGCTGGCGGCTTCGTCCTCAACAGTTGCTCCGGAGGCAGATTCTTTTGCAATGGAGCGTGACCTCTTTTTGTCTTCCATTGCCTTTTCATACTCGTTACGCCAAGCCGTGTGAGATGGAATAAAATAGGCCTCCAGTCCATAAATTGGCTTAAACTGCTTGCCTTCAGAATGCATCTTTTTAGCATGCAGCACTTGATAGGCTAATCCATTCATATTTCCATGGTCGGTGAGTGCCAGTGCATCACACCCATTGTCATATGCAAAGTCCATATGATCGGCTGGGTAGCCCAAAGCATCAAAAATCGAGCCAGCAACGGAATGAGCGTGTAGGCCTGCAAATTTAATAGTTGAGTTGTTTCTCTTGTTGTTATTCATTATCTATTCCTATCGGATTGAGTTCGTGGTAATCTAAGATTTTTTTGAACGGCCTTTTTGTTGCCGCTCTGAGGGGTGAAGCTATGTAATCGCAGTAGCCGAGCCAGTTATCTATGTTGTGGTATTCCGGCACTTCAACTTGAACAGTATCATTATCTATTATAACTGATTTGAATACTTTGTCAAGGGGAAAGTTGCGTGCAGACCACCTTTCTTCGATTGGCAATACGCTATCTAAAGAATCACCCCTAATGCCAGTAGCATTTTTGCGAAGTTGCGAACGGTATCTTTTAAAATCATCAGCATCAAAAGTAAACCCCAAATACAAACCGTCTGAAACATTTTTACCATGATGATTAAGAAAAAAGCCGTTTTTAGAAGATATAGACTTTCGATGCTCTCTAACAATACGATTATCATACACTCCATATGGAAATGATGCATAATACTTATCTGGTACAACCCATCTGCTCATGCGGCGACTAGTCCAATATGCAACGTTAGCTCCATAAAGAGCGCTCCAGCCAAGACAATCTCTCTTATCCCTATCGTTTGGATGTATTGGAACATAGTAAATTGGTATTATTTTTCTAACTTCAGATGGTCGATATTCGTATGAACGGCCATACCACACGGGGTCATACACATATTCTCCAACCTCATGTCTGATTAGCGGCTGCATATCGCTATGGCAAGTGATCCATATGGTCTCGCAGCCGGCCCATGCGCACTGCATAACAGCGTGATGAATTGCCAAATAGTTTGGTGCCAAAGGCTGCATACAGTCATGCCATGGGAAATCAAAATCTAGCTTTTGACCAGCGACAGGTACGATGCCTGCTAAGTGAAAAGAGTTAAACTTGTTTTTGCCCTGTTCCATAATTCTTTATCTTGAGCATAGTTGTTGTAATCGAATTGAAGCCACTCGGTGTCCTCATAGTGCGGTCGCGATAGCGGGATCCAGTTTCGCCGAACATGCTCTATTTTTGGAGCATAATATTTCTGTGTGCCAGTTTTGGAGCAGACACCGTTTTTAGCTCCGCGAATGCCGGCAGTCTTCATTAGGTCCAACGTCTTGAATTTGACATACACTTCTGAGTAATTAATATCTTCCTTGTCTGTGCTTGTCATGTGAGACACGGCAACCAGATCTTTCTTATTGTGCTGTCCATCTATTCTTTCTGAGGGGTAGAAGTGTATTGTGTTGACAAAATCGTCGGCAGTTTCTATGGTCTGGTGTTCGTGAACCATGCCACATCTGACATTAAACCAGTCCTCAACTCTATATTTGTCGTCAGCTTCAGCGTCGGGCGTTGGCAGTCCAGAGACGCCGGTATTGTCAAAAACTGTTGCTTTGCGATAAGTCGCCTTAAAAATAGAAAAATTATTGGTTGTAATCTTTAGAATATTGTCGACAATGCGAATGCTACTGGCTTTATCAGCTAAAATATGCCTGCCCCTCAGCGAAAGTTGAAATAACATGTGCCTAAAAAGGTTTAATTTTGGAACGCCATCTGAATCCATTTCGAATATCGAAGGTGCGCGCTCAATTACATAAAATAGCGGCAAGTCATGCATGTAAGAGAACAGAGCGGCATTTAACGTGCCGCCAATCACAATGTGATCAAGCTGGTATTCGTGTCCTTTAATTAGCGCTCTCCACATCGGTAGTCAGTGTACCAACAACGTAATTTTCCAAGACAACGTAAAAATTATGCCCATGATAGCTTATCTGTTCAACCATAGAACGATTAACTATCACAGTAGACCCCGCATGGAGTTGAAGGCTAACCTTTTGTCGATCCCAATCAACAACTCTCACAGCAATGTAGGGAGACTCTACGGGTTTATAATCTTCTGGTAGAAGGATGCCGAAATCTTCATCTTGGCTTTTCTCGGTCACTATATGTTCCACCAAAAGGTGGCGATTGGCAGGTTCAAATTTCATCTTATCTTCCTTAAGTTTTTTGTATGTTTTTCATCAAAAGTCTTTCGTGGAGGCGGAACTGCTGCAATGATAAGAAGACAACCTCGCTTTTATGACATCTAGTGCAATAAAAGTCAACCCTGATATTGTCTCCAACCTTCGCCTCAATTGTACCAGAAGGCACCCAACGATGTTTTCTGCCGTCATCGCATCTTTGCTTTTGCGTAGAGCGAGACATTAAATGCTCAAAGTCTGCCGCCATGTTTTACCTCTCATAAAAAGACTATTAATATTATAACTGAATATGCTATAAATGTCAAATCAAATTATCCGCATTTTGCAAAGCCGCAATTTTGACAAGTTAGACAACCTTCGATATAAATTAGGCCATCTTCTACATTGCAACTGGGACAAACTTTGTCGCTGGCTTCTGTGCCATCTACAATATAATTTTTCAACACGCGGGCGATACTGCGTGCGAAAGAGAACATATCGCTGTCACGATCTTTTTGCATCTGCTCAACAACGTATTGAATCGGCGCGCCATGGCGTAGAGATAGTGATATAAGGCGAGTGAAAGCGGAATGGTTGGGATTATCAAATACCTTAACCAAGTCCTTAATTATTACCTCATCGCCATTCTCGCCAAACTTCAAATCATATTTTGAATTCATGGTTTTTCTAGGATGTTTAATAAGAATCCCTTCTGTATACCTTTTTGGAATCTCAACAAATGTCGAAAGGCCGCCCATTGCTTCGTAAGGTTTGCCGTCAAGCAAGCCAACCAGAACAGTCCACTTTTCTCCCTTAATTGTTGTTTGGTGGATTCGACAGTGAAGCTCAATTGGTCTTTTGGGTGCGTGATTGTGTGGGAACAATTCTACATCTGTGGTCAATTCCTCTTGTTTGGATATTAGGACGCCAGATCTTGAGCCATCAACATAAACGGTGATACCCTTAAGCCCATGCAGCCAGCCGTTAAAATAAAGCTCGCCAACAACTTTAGGGTCAGTTCCTTTCGGCAAGTTGATCGTGGAACTGATTGAGTGGTCGATGCTTTTCTGAATAGCTGCTTGGATTTCAATCCTCTTGACCCAATCAATCTGATCGCTTTCTACAAAAAATTCAGGTAAATCAACATCGGAATCTGCTCCTGTAATCTTCAGCCACTCGCTAACGTTGTGGTGAAACACATCAAACTCTCTCCAACGATCTCCCAGATCATCTACAAAGTCTGCCTCTTCGTTAGAGTCTCTATGATCGAGCTTCCTTCGTCTGGTATACTTATTGCGGAAAACCGGTTCAAGGCCCGAGCTAGTTTGCGACAGAATAGAGACAGAACCAGTGGGCGCATTGGTAAGTATTGAAATATTTCTTCGACCAACCTGACTGATCAGCATCTGAATATTCTCTGGTAAAGCTTTAATAAATAAATTGTCTTTCTCTTTCTGCCAATCGAATACTTCAAACGCTCCCCTTTCTTCGGCAAGTCGTGCACTCTCCATATAGGCGGAGTTACGCAAGGTTTCATATACTTTGTCGATAAAAGCTAATGCTTCGGGTGAATCATATTTCATGTTAAGGCACGCCACCGCGTCTGCTAAGCCGTGCGTACCAAGTCCCGTACGTCGACCGCTTTCACAGGCACGTTTAAGTTTGCCCCACAACAAAAGTTCATCCTCGGTATCACACACCTCTATAATTCTTTCAAGCTTTTCTAGCTCAAGCTCTACTAGATCGTCAGACAGCCTCATAGCCATCGCTCCGATTTCTGCAAATTTGGTAAAATCAAATTTAGCCTTCTTAGTAAACTTTCTGTCTACAAAGCTTTTTAAATTGATAGATATTAGTCTACATGAGTCGTTTGCCGAAAGTGGAATTTCTCCGCAAGGATTTGTGGTAATGGTTTTGAATCCGTCCTCGGCATAACATTCTGCTGGTAAAGTCTTGGTAATGTTGTCCCACATTAACAACCCCGGCTCAGCTGTTTTGGTGGCCGACTCTACTATATCATCCCATAGTTCTTGCGCGTCTATTTCAACGGTGTGGGTTGGCTCGTCAGATCCAATCGGGTAGTGTAAAGTAAAAGAACTTTTGTCTTGAACTGCCTGCATAAAACTATCACTTATCTTGAGGGAGACATTTGCACCCGTGACTTTTGATAAATCGTGCTTCATTTTAATAAAGCTTCTGATATCGGGGTGGCGTACATCCATTGTGATCATCAAGGCGCCACGACGGCCATTTTGACCAATCATTCGACATACATAAGAGTAAAAGTCTGCAAAGGACCATGCACCGGTGGTGGTTCCAGCCGAATTGTTTACTGGGGCTCCTTCTGGTCGCAAGTTGCTAATGTCAACACCAACGCCACAACGGCGCTTAAATAAATTAGCGAGATCGCGGCCGGAGTTAATAATGGAGGAGATGTTGTCACTGGGAGCATCCACGACAACACAGTTCGATAATGAGACGTTAACATGATTATTTCCGATGCCCATCATGGGCGAGCCTTGCGGCACGATATACTTAAAGTGCTGCAAGTATTTATAAATAGTGTCGTACGGCAGCGCCCTTTCACTATTAAATTTATTTTCAATCCTAGCAAATTCATGCGCCATCCTTTGGTGCATATCATCTGGAGTTTGCTCCAGATATTGACCATCCGAGTTTTTTAGTGCGTATTTGGTGGTCCAGACATTAGCGGCCAATTCGTCGCCGTCAAAATACTCTAATGTTTTTTTCATAACTTGTTTTTTATTGAACATTTATTTACTCCCATTTCCTGTTCTGAATTCTTTGTACTTCTCTTTTAAAAGTTCGGCCTGCTCTTTAGCGGTTTTAGCCACCAACTCACTTGGAGTCTCGCCGTTAGACTCGTACACCTTTATTTTAACCATTGAGGTGTCCATAAATATCGGGTATATGATCCCGTCTGGCCCAAACCTATTCTTAGCTAAAAAGAAACGACCAGTATTGCCTGCTTTATCTTCGACTGTTCTTGATAAAGAAAAAATGAAATCTGCCACAAAGCATTTGCTAAAAGCTTCGCTAATAGATTCCATAGTAATTACCTCGGCATTCAGGCCGGAACGGTTTGTTTGTGATGCTGTCCATAGTGGACATTCAAATTCTTGTGCCACTGCGCGCAGATTTTCGTAGATAGATTGCAGGTCATGTCGCCTTTCTCTGTGAGAAGATACTGGTTTGAGCAAGTCACCATAATCTACAATTACCATATCAACCTTAATCCCTCTCTGTTTCAACTTTTCTAAGTGACCCTGCAATGTCTTTGTTGAAGCAGACTTGGTGGGATACTCTTTAATAATTAGTCGGCCGGAGACGTCTTGCACCTTTTCATAGATCATTTCTTTAAATGATGGTAGGTCCGAGAGCGGCACTCCAAATAGACAACTATCATACCGTGAGGCAATGGATACATCCTGCAACTCAAGCGTGTAATGGACGACAGTTTTGCCCGCTTTAATCGCAGAGGCGCCCAAGTGAACCAACACCATAGACTTGCCAGCGCCGGTGGGGGCGATAACGACACCAAGCTCTCCTTGTCCAAGGCCGCCTTTGCAAATTTTATCGATGTGCTCCCATCCCGTTGTCACTTGATTCCTAGCTTTAAACGCGAACCTCTCTTCAAAATCTTTAAGATAATCGTATCCATAATTGTTGTCAATCCCCAGCTTCAGAGAGCTTGTAAGTATTGAGCTAATCTCATCAAACGAGGACTCTTCTAGTAGAGGCACGCACTTAATCATCGCGTCCTTTAAGTTCTGTTTTCTGCAAAAGTCAAGAGCCGTAGTCTTAACATATTCCGAGCCTTCAACTTCAACCTCGTAGATGCGCGCAAAGTAATCACGAACCTGTTTTTGAACTGCTTCGTTCTCACCATCCATTTCGGTTCTAAGGATGGTTGTCATGACTTTAGACGTTGGGTGCACTTTATATTTGTCTTTGTAGTCCAGAACTTTTCTGACAAAGACTTGCAAATACTTTAGCTCAAAGTATTCGACGTGCAGCACCTCGCAAATTTGATCGGCAAATGGCCGGTCTTGTAAAATTAGTTGGCAGAGACTTTCCTGAAATGCTTTACCAAATCTAGAAAAGTCTACGCGGTTTGATTCAGCCACGCGTACTCCGGTGTTATAGTTTTGTATCAATACTAATAATAACCAAATTAGGTTACAAAGTCAAGCAATATCTTTATATAGATCTCATTTTATCGTAAGAAACTATCTTAATGTCAGAAAGTTTACCAAGATAGCCATTACGTCTGAGCACCTTAAAGGCGATGTTTTCCGTAGAGTACTCGCCGCCCTGTTCAAGCCCACATTTTCTAAATTTTCTGATTTTACTCTTAAGTCTATTGACATCCTGTATTGCTTGTTCAAGTTGTCCTTGTTCGTGCTTGTGTGCTATTTTATCAATCTGGTTCATTATATGTGCAGCTTTAATTTTAACGTTTTCGTGGTCAATTGTAAAATTCTTTTTTTCAGGTTTAACGATCCATCCATCACGCAATACTGAGTAAACACCGGTTGAGTGGTGTACCTCTTTAGAATCTTGAATGTAAATCTCAACCTCGTAGCCATGTACTGTGATATTGTGTTTTTTATTCCACGCGGCGCGTTTGGCGTTCATCATCGCTTCAGCTAGGTCGTCAGAACCCGGGAGATCAGCGAAATCGACCAACACATGCAAATCAACATCAGAGAATTTAGACCAATTATAGTTGGCAAGAGAGCCGGTAAACGTGATATCATCCACCGCAACTGTTGGCAAGCCCATAATAGACCAAGCTTCAGTGGCAATTTGCAGCAATCTTTCTCTAATTTCGGGCCTTAGTTTATCATCAATGCCCCAAACCTTTCGTTCAAGATCGTTATTTATTTTAAAGCTACTTACATCAACTTCGGAAGGTAATACTTCTTCCGAAATCGAGTCACTGGTGTATTTTGACCACCTATCAATCAAATCTCTCATTATTCAAAAATCCCTTTCTGGAACAGTCCCAGATCTACAATTACAAAATCATTTGTCGCAGGTCTCATCATAACGTTTTTTATATGTACGTCTTTAGGTTGCCAGTTTTGGTCCTGCATAAAATACTTCATCGCTTTCATCAGATTCTCAGCTTCGGGAAACAAATCTTGTGTTTTTGCCATTGCTGGGCCAGTCCACAGATCATCTGGATCGTCTGGTTCTGGCTGATGAACAGGTACAACCTGCTTAGAAAGATAGAACGTCATGTCGCTCTTTAGGGTTTTCTCAAAAGACTTGTAAACTCCAACACTTTGGAATTCAAGCTCGCGGACTACAGCACCATACACAACTCTTAAGAGACCTTCAGGATCCGAGTGTGGAGATTTGGTCGCTGCGCTAACCGCAGCTTTTGTAACCTTTTCACGATTAACTAAAAAATCACGCATTTGATTCAAGATTCTATTATTGTTAACAATTCTCCCAACCAACTCGGCTACCGCTTCGGGGCTTTTTAAGATTTTTTCCGTTTTTTGCGATGCATCGGGCTCGTCCTCCATTGCAAACAATTCCTGTGCTACTCTGTCTGGCAAAGGTTTAAGTAACTCCATGAATATAATGTTGCGATCTGACGCGCCGGGTATAATTTCTTTAACCTCTGGCAAATATTTTGCATATTCAGGAGGCATTGAGGCTTTGTTTTTCATAGCAAATTCGTAATTTTCCGTTTCTCTATCGCTCTTTCTGACAACTTTCGCTGCGAGGCGTTCTCCGGTTTGTTCATTCTGAACCTCGTATACGACTCCATAATATCCTCTGCCAAGCTCACGCAAGATGGTATGGCCCTGCTGATTTAGAAGCTCTTGATTCGCAGCCTCGATCTTCTTTGTGTCAAGATGCGCAGGCATAGCACCTGTTGCATCCGTTTCTTCAGTTATAAACCTTCGCCAATTTTCAAGTAGGAGTTTCATTTATATGCCCCCTTGCTCTACCGAGATAAACTGCGGATCGATTTTCGATGTAGACACCACTTCATAACCAGCAGCAGAATTATCAACTTCGCCAACACCGCGAGGATCAACTTTTAACAAAGTTAGTTTTTCTTCTTCACCAAACCTATCTCCAAGCCAATTCATAAGAGCGTCTTCGGCGTCTATGACGCTTTTAAACAAATAAATGCCTTCAACATCTTGCATGTCATCGGGCTTTGATGGTATCAGACCACCTTTCATAATAAGTGGAACATTTTCTGAGCGAGTGATGTGATAATAACTCTCATTCAAATACTCTCGCCAATTTTCAAGTAGGAGTTTCATGCTACTGATTTATCCCCTTCACATTTCCACTTTTTTCTTGACAAGTCATTAGCGCAAGGCGGATCATCGCATTTTTTAATTTTAGCTGAGCGCGCACAATAGGCGTCTGCCTTTTCGGTGCCGGGTTGTATACGGTCTTTGCCATCCTTAGCTTTGCCTGCTTGTCCAAAAGAGCGACATTCGCCGTCAACTCTCTTTGCATAGCGCTTACCCTTGTGAACCTTACATGCTTTCTTCTTCTCCTCTATCTGATCCTCTTCGTTAATAAACTTGCGCCAAC
>MDSV01216138.1_pt1 | contig 15752 bp, 8 predicted proteins | sample 810851 | NCBI WGS metagenome assembly MDSV01 (sample SAMN05326640, study PRJNA326480) | marine metagenome | isolation source: seawater | place: Atlantic Ocean: North East | collected 2012
AAAGCAGATGGTTTACCTTGAAGTGTTTTTTGACCCCAGATACATACACCTTGACCAGGGAATGTAGCAATTGGGTTTACTCTACCTTCATATAAATCATCTCTCTCTTCGTGAGTTACTCTATCTGCAGTTTCAATCACTTCAGTTAAAGATCCACGATTTAATCCAGCTGGTGCAAACCATTCAAATGCTACTTGATCATTATATGCTATTGCTCCAGGTACCACTACTGATGGTGGAACCCATACTGGTTTGTTTTTGTCTGTATCTAATATTTTTACCCATGGGTAATAAGTTGCTGCATAATTTGAATCAAATGCTTTTACTGTATTAGTAACTGTATTGATTGAATCACCATATGCTGCTGCATCCATTACAAAGAATGCGTCACCACGATCCTCACAAGTATTTTTAGCATGTGTAGTAACTACGGAGTGTAATCTATGATTTGCTCCAGGTGTTACCATTAAATTAATATCATATTCATCAGGATTAGATACTGCGTTTATTGCTCTTTTGTATGCTTTACCACCATCAGATTCTGCTGTAGATATATCATATCCTTGCATATTCGTAGCTGATATATTTGTGTCTAATGCTACAAATCTAGCAGGATTGAATCCATCAGCACCACCTTGCATTGGTACTATAAACTTTTTAGTTGATAAGTTAATAGTTGAACCACCTGGTGATATAGTTGAACCATCCGATGCTGTTTCTAATGAAGCAGATGGGTGTTGTTTCTCATTACTCAAGTTAAATGCAGCATTATTATTTGCTGAACTATTAGTACTTGGTATTGGTCTTAAGAAGTTGTGATTATCTGCGTCTGCATAATCGAATCCGTAATAAACATTTTTATTATATACGTTGTCTAAAATTTGTGTCTTTTTAGATGTAGTTGAATTTTTCTGACCTATAATAGATGATGAAGGTGAACCTGTGAAGCTTGAATCAGATGATGGTACGCAATCTTTAATTGCTGCATATCCGAAAGGAACTAAATCAGGAGATGTACCTTTGTCTTTAACTTCTTCTGGAACTTCTACCCATATATGACGAGATAGATTAGCATAGTCACCTTTTATAGTTACCTTACCATTTGCGTCAATTGCTTGATACTTGTCACCAATAACTCTCGCAATAAAGTTTGGAGAATCTGGATCTAAAGTTAAATTATTCCATTGTTCTATAATATCTGGTCGTCTATCAGAATCACCTGATGCAGGAAACGGTGATAATTGTGCGTTAATTGTTCCATCTACGTCAACTCGTCTTAATCTTATAGAGAATGAACCGTAATCACTTCCTGCTATAGATCCTGCTGCTCTAATATTATCAATTGCAACCTTAAATTCAAAACTAGTTGCAGTACCATGAGATCTTCTATGAATCTTAAATAAGTTTGTTGTCTTTCCACCAATTTTTTGTGAAGTAATAAAAGGTGTTCTTGCTTCTAATTCATCTTTGTTAGTGCTATATGCAGATGCAAAAGCAATTGTTCTACGACCTCTTACTGTTGCTTTAGTAATACCAGTTGTAACTGATAATGCATTTGATCGTGAAGCATGATTACCAAACCAGTTTAGTAAATATACCGGCTTATTTCTATCTTTTGGAGTTTTACCAAATACTTTAGTTGCATAATTATCAGAAGCTGGATTTAATGACATTGAATATGCTGTAGATCCTGTTTTAACTGATGTCAAATGCTCTGCTGCAGTTGCTGGTGATACTGTATGTCCTGTAATTCCAACTGCTGTATTAGTAGCTGCATTGTAGTCTGCTGCACCACCAGATAAGAATAATAAGAATCCTGAACCTGTCCAGTCGTTAGCTGATGCAGATAGTGCTGTAAATTTTGCATTAGAGTCAACTTGAGAAGGATGTAATACACCTACAGTTCTTGATACACCAGTACCTGTTACTGTATTTGTTCCTGCTGGATAAGTTGTACTAACTATTTCAAGTATTGATTCATCTGCTGTATACCCATTTAATCCTAATACTCTTACAATAGTTACTCTACCTGCACTCTTTAGATACTGCTCAACCGTATATGGTACGTAGCTCTCAAGAGTTTTCGGTCCGAATACTTGCTCGAATTCTTTGAATGATTCTATAATAGTTGGTTCGAATGCTGGACCTTTTACAGTTGGTCCAATAATTGCCGCACCTATCTCTCCGATAGCTGCTGGTAAGAAAGATAAGTCTCTTTCTCTTGTAAATACACCTGGACTGACGATTTTTTCTGCCATAATTAGCGACTCCTACGTTTTTATGATTGGGCTGGCTTAAATTCTCCGGTTTGTGGATCTAATGTACCTGCACCATACTTTTCGTTTAATTCTTTGACTAGTGCTCGTTCTTGTTGCTCTAAATCTATAATTTCTTTTTTTAACGTTACTTCAGCATTTGTTGCAGTTTCTAATTGTCTCTCTAATTGAAACTTTTGAAAACTTAATTGACCAAATACTGCTGTCTTTTGTTGATACTCTGTTTGTACCTCTTTAATTTTGTTCATTTCCTCTTCGGTAAACTTAATTGATTCTGCCATAACTTAACTCCTGTATTTTAATTTGTAAATTGAACATGCTACACCTCGATGTAGTCTTAAATAAATATACAGAATAGCACTCAAACACTCTTATTTATTATACTTAATCATCTTGTTCAGCTGCTAAACTAGCTGATAACCAGTATGCTCCAGATGCAGAAGAAATTGATGCTGATGGTGTGGTCCACTCTGTTTGAGTCATTACATCGAGTATTTCACTTTCACTATATCTAGTTAAAGATGTTATACAAGATGGCAGTTCTTCTCTTTTTGGAAATTTAAGTACACATTTAGTATTACCTGTATTATATCTTGCTGACGAGGTGTAATTGCTGCAATGAGATTCTATTTCATTACGATCTGCATTATTATGATTAGCAACTGTTAGTATTATATATTCGAATGTTTCCATATTAGCTAGGTGTCTCTGTAGTCCATGATCCGCCATAGTTTACTATATCTCGAGTTAACAATTCTCGATTATTATACATAGTTTGCCATGATACTTCATTTATATATTCAGTGCTAGTTGTTCTGCCTATGCCAGCACCAATTTGTAATCTATTATCTGATCCTGATACTGCAGGACCATCTAGCGGCCAGTTACCTTTCAGAAAATCACTACCGCTTGCAAAATTATGTTTATTTAATACTGCTCCTGCTCCTGTTCCTGAGATTACTATATCTGTATTACCAGTAGATCCTCCTACCATTTGGTGCAAGGTTAATACACCTGCTCCGTTGTTAGAACCAGATATTCTTAAATCACCATTTTTATCTACATGGCCATTTGAACCAGTTATCGCATTAAGTAGTTCGGTAGCAGTATATCCACTACTTGCAAGCATATGAAACAAAGTTTCTGTTTCCCCTTCAGCTATCGTTCCTGTCATACCATTATTTCCACCTTCTCCAGCTGTAATTCCTTTGTAGGTAACTTCATGACCATCAGTAGATGTTAAACTAATTTTACAATCTACTTGAGAAGATTGAAGTTCTAAACTACCTGTAGCAGTATTACCTAATGCTTTTGTATAATTACCAGAGTTAGTAATTAGACTTGCAAGTGGTGTACCACCATTATATATTGCAGTTACATTAGCAGTGTCAAGTTTTGTATTTTCCCAGAATGCACATTCAGCTATCCACATTGCTGTATATTGTGTTCCACTCCTTCCAATATATGAATTTTGAAATTGTGGTTCTGTGCCGGTGTAACCGAGTACAAGCATATTATTCCCAGTTAATTCTCCTGAGCTTATTCCAGAAGGGTAATGTGCAGTTAGTGTTTGCGCATTTACAGTACCTCCTGTGTTAACCCACATTTCTAGCAGTATATCTCCGCTAGAAGGATCTCTACCGCAAAAATTTACTACTATGTTGTACCATGTATCTGGAGCTATAGCTGTACTACCTCTCCGAATTGTACGATGGCTTACACCTGTTCCTTGAGATCTTCCGAAACCTGCTGCAATTTTTACATCATCGTTTCCGTCACCAACTAATCCAATAAAGTAACCACCCCATTTTCTGGATTCAACACCTCCCCAATCAGCTAAATTTTCTTTAATAATATATTTAGATAAGTCTCCGCCTGCTGTATAGTTAGTTGTTACTGCAGTTAAAGTAGAAGATGGAAATTTTACCCAAAATGACCAACATGCTGGTCTATAATATACAGAATCTGTTGGTCTAGATCTATGACCGTACCAAAAGATATATGAGCTTTTACCTTGCAAATCAAGATAATCACTTATACCATCTAAATATATAGACCGTCCTCTAAAGCTTGGCATTCTACGAGGGCGATAAAATCCTATTCTTCTACTCATAGTTATTTACACTTATTCGTTTTGTCCAGTTCCCCAGCTAACTTCAGCTGAATTTCTTTCTCGGTATTGAACTTCTACACCAAGTACGCGCACGTCTTCAGTATAATTATCAGTAGCGTGAGTTGGATTTCTTCTTAATCGGAAATTAGTAAGTGAACCAGTAGCCCAAGTTGATGTTGCGTTTGCAACTGTTATAGTAACTGGATCAGAAATTATTAGTTTTTCATTATCTGCTACATCACCAATCGATGAAGAGAATTCGTTCCAAGTATTCTGTACTGTGTCTAGATCTTGTTTATGAGTGATTTCACTTGCATTCATTCCAAAAATTGCAAATCTAGAAGTAAGTGTTCCAGTAGATGAATGATAATAGACTCTAGCTTTAACTGTACCTCTATCCCATTCGTATGGCATTGCCATTTGGAAGTTTGCATGTTCAGCTGCTGATGCACCAAATGCAAGGTAGTCATACGAATTATATGTTCCATCTGTGTATTCTTCAGTTGCTGCTTCTGCTCCATTTGTTGTAGAAGGCGTCATACCAGCAGCTGCTACGTAGAATGATCTATAATTACGAGATGAAATTGATCCACTTGATTTTATATTACCATCTATAATTGCATCACCTGAACCGGAAATTCGACCTGATACTTGTAGTACATTATCAGTAGCAGCAAATTTAGTTGCAGTATAAGTTCCAGGTTTTTGTAAGAATAACCCTTCTGCAGCTAAAGTAGCTCCCATTGTATCATCATACAACCAAGCTGTTCCTCCTGAGCCATCTCTGAATACAAATCCGTTTTGAGCCGATGAATTACCGATATAATAATCACCAGAAGTTGAAGAATCCGCATGAGATGCATTTTTAATTACAAGTGAGACTGAGTCACCGAAGAATTCAGCAAGTGGTGTACCTACGTCTGTATCTTGAATTCCTGGAGCTCCTGGATTTGGTGCAGCTACAATCTTAAGGAATCCAAATGAACCAGTTCCACTTGCACTTATATTTCCAGAAGCTGTTATATGAGATAAAGTTGAAATATTACCACTTGAACTTATATTTCCAGTTACTTGTAATTTTTGTGTTGGGCTAGTTGTTCCTATACCAACATTGCCAGAATCAAGTTTCATAGTTACATTAGCATCTGTTGCATTGTAAACTTCTAAACCAGTCCCTGACGATTGTCTTAAGTTATATGTATCATACGCCCCACCTCTTGCAACAGTAATATCTTTTGCTAATACTGTAGCACTTGAGCTTATATTACCTGAAGCTGTTACGTTTCCTTTTATTGTATGAGTTGAAGTTGGACCTCCTAGTGTTAATGAACCAGTAGCATATACATCTTTTGCATATAATGAACCAGATGTCCATAATCCTTTACTTGCACTAATATGGCTTCCAGATACAGAACCTGATACCATTAGATCATTAGCAACAAATAATTCTGTTACATGTATTGATGAACCGGATATTGATCCAGTTACTTTTAATTTTCCAGTTACATTTACATCACCTGATGCTGTTACGTGACCTCGTAATCTTATTATGTGTGATAAATCGCTTGTTCCACCTAAATTAGTTTCTAAACCATTTACTGTTAGCCCATCACCACCAACGGTTTCGTGAGTATGAATAACTACATGCTCAACATTTATTCTACCAAATGAACCAGTACCTTCTTTTCCAGATCCAGTAACATTAATATTTAAGAAACTAGCTGATGTTGCTGATAATGAGCTAGCAGAGAAGTGCCCGCTCATACTTATATTTCCAGAAGCTGTTATATGTCCTGCTGTTCCATTTATTACAACAGTATTAGTTCCGAAAGTAGCTAATCCACCGATAGTCAGCGTTGAAGTTGCACTACCACTTATATTTCCAGATGCTGTTATGTGTCCAGGCGCTACAGATGAACCAACAGATAAACTTCCTGATGGTAGGTAAGCATTACCTAGATAATCTATTCTAAATCTTGTTCTACGTTGTGAATAACTTGTAGATGCTTCGTTAATTGCTATTAAATCTGTACCAGATCCTGATCCGTTAGCAGTCATTCTTTCAAATACATATTGAGTAGCGCTTCTAGCTCGACCTATAAATGCTAGACCTGGTTGAGTAAATGAATCGTCATAATAAACCATTTGAGCGTTAGGATCTGCAGTTGGTGCACTAGTTTTATCGTAATCTGAACGGAATATTAAGTTTGGATCTGATCCTCCATTAGCTCCTATTGTTAACGAATTATCATCATCGTGATCTATTCGAACAGCTGAACTTGATAAATTTAATTGGAATTGTGACTGAACTATCATTCTACCAGCGTTAGATGATTGACCTGTATCTGGTTGAAGTGTAGATATAAAGTTTTGTTCAGTATTAGAAGCCATATTTTGGCTAAAATCTATTTTATCCGTATATAACGCAGAACCTGAACCTATTCTCACATTTCCACTTGCACTAATCTCTCCAGACGCAGTTATATTTCCAGTTAGAGTTAAACCAGTAGGAGAATTACCTTCTGATAATGTGTTTGTGTATATTATACCACTTGCGCTTATATTATTTGAAGCAGTTACATTTCCTATGAATGATGTTCTACCGCCTAGTGAATGAGTACCAAGTAAATTACTTGCAGATATATTTCCTGAAGATGTAATATGTCTTACACTAATATCACCGTGTAAATACAAGTTTCCACTTGCACTAATCGAACCTGAAATTGTTAATGCTTTAGTAGGGTTACTTGTACGGATTCCAACCGCTCCAACTTGCTGGATTGCTGGCCATCCTTCGTTAATTAAAGCCCCACCTGATACAAATAGTAAATGCTCATCATTATGAGGGTTAGATGATGCATCATATGCACTCTCTACCCTGAAGTTCATTAATTTTGCACCTTCATTTACAATTACTTCATTATTTGCATCAAGACTTCCTGATATACCTAGTGTATAACCTCCAGCTGAAAATTCTGAAGTATTTTTACTTAACTTCCAGTGTGTATCTGTGTCATTATTATGATAAACATAAGAATATACATTAACATAGTCTGATGAACCGCTTCCTACACCAAGATTACCTGCAACATCTAATTCATAAGTTGGAGATATAGTGTTTATACCTACCATAGCATTTTGAGTTCCTGGATTATTGTTTCCAACACGTCTACCTACAAAGTAATGTGGGCCTGAACCAGTAACTCGAAGTGAACCAGTCATTTGTTGCTGATCATCGTTGGAATTACCCATTTTGTTAGAACCAGATGAGAATGCAATAGATGCTGATACGAATTCTGTGTGGAATTCTTGTGCTATTACAATATCTGATACTATCAAGTTACCTGTTATATACATATTTCCGCGGAAATTAGTAGTTCCAGATACTTCTAGAGCTCTCATTTGTCTATATGTACCAGGTGTGTTTAATGTACCAGACATAACTGTTGTACCGATAGTTTTTAATGTATACCCATCGTGACCAGGTCCATTAACATGACTACCTGAGAATAATGCAGATCCAGTAAAGTTAGCTGTACCGGATACTTCTAAAGTTGCGTTAGGTGCTGTAATTCCACCCATACCAACTGTAAATCTTTCTCCTGTCTGTCCACCAAATACAGCTGAATTGTTTGCTGTTACTGAGGCTTGAGTACCAATTGCATATGCATTATTAATACCAGCTCCTGCTGATGAACCAGATCCTATTAAAATATTTTTATCGTTAGTAGTTACTGCTTTACCTGCAGCTGAACCGAGTATAATATTATCATCACCAGAAGTGATTTTAGCCGATGCTGATGCACCCATAATAATATTTTGATGTCCTGTTATTACACCATCTCTACCTGCATCATCACCAATAATAACATTTCTTGCTAACGAGGTCGCATTTTCAGCAGCATTTGTTCCGATAATAACATTATCAACACCCGTCACTACCCCCTCGTAACCAGCTTGATATCCCATAACAACATTTCTTGCTGCTGTATCAGCTGCATCACGTAATGCTCTAAATCCTATAGCAATATTATTGTGTGCTCCAGCAGCATCTTTTAATGCTAAATACCCTATTGCGATATTAGCATCTCCAGTTGTTACACCTGCTGACATTGCTAGTTGACCTATAGCAATATTATGGTCACCGGTAGTAAGTTCGTCTGCTGCTTGCATCTCAATCGCAACATTTCCAAATCCTGTAGTTAAATCTTCTAATGCGTAAGAACCTATACCAATATTATCACCAGTAGATGGTCCTGATACTGCAACACCTTTACCCATTGATCCTGAACCAATAGCTATGTTAGCATTACCAGTAGTATGTTTTCTTGCCGCCATATGACCGATAGCAATACTTCCACTAGCAGCAGTCGCATCTTCTAATGTCGATACTCCTATAGCAACATTTCTATAACCAGTTACTACTCCTTTCATCATTGAACCGGAACCAATTGCAATATTATTGTAACCAGAAGTTAAGTTATCTAATGTTTTTGTACCTATTCCTATATTATCATGACCAGTAATGTCACCTGTACGTAAAGCTGATTCCCCAATAGCTATATTAGCAGTATTATCAGATACTGACCCGCTCATTGCATTAAATCCTATTGCTATTGCAAATTCACCTGTTTTTCCACCTTTTAATGATCCTGACCCAATAGCTATATTATATCTACCAGATGTAAGATCAGTTAATGCTTCTTGACCAATTGCTATATTTCCAACACCTGTTACTGTTCCATCAGATATTGAACCTGAACCAATAGCAATGTTAGAATCACCAGTAGTAATGTTTTCTCCTGCTGAAGGTCCAACTGCTATATTATCCGTTCCTGAAGTTAGATTTAGTAGTGTGCGAGCTCCTAATCCTGTATTATCATGACCAGAAACAAGACCTTCTTTCATAGAATAGTGACCAATAGATATATTACGTGCTATTGCTGCATTAGTTGCATTACTAGTATATAATGCATGTGTACCTATAGCTATATTATTTGCATGTGCTGTAATATTAAATCCAGCATTGTCTCCTATAAGAACATTAGTTTGGCCAGCTGTTAAATCCGCTCCTGCAAAACGTCCTATTGCAACATTTCTATAACCAGTTACTACTCCAGATTGTGCAGCTCCTTTACCTATAAAGACATTATCATAACCTGAAGTCATGTTAGCTGCAGAAGATGCTCCTACTACAATATTATCGTCACCAGATAAATCACCAGTGTTAACTGCTTTATATCCAATTACAACGTTAAAATCAGCATCATCAGCTGATGCTTTTAATGTTTCAAATCCAATTGCTACGTTTCCAATATTAGTTGTAATAGATGCAGCTGATCCTGAACCTATTGCTATATTATTTGAACCTGCTGTTATATCTTCGAGAGCGAAGCTACCAACAGCTATGTTATCTCTTCCAGTTACTGTTCCTATACCCATAGAACCAGAACCAACTGCTATGTTTGATATACCAGTTGTTAAGTTAGAAGCTGCTTTTTTACCTATTGCTGTATTATCATTACCTGATGTTGCGTCTTCAAGTGCTTGAGGGCCAATTCCTATATTGTAATGACCTGTTAATATTCCTGTTCCTAATACATTAGTACCAACTGCTACATTTTCATATCCTGTCTGTGACCCGCTCAATGCATTTAGACCGATTCCAACGTTTTGATAACCTGTTGTTATACCCCGTAATGAATATGCTCCTGCTGCAACATTAAAGTGCCCAGTTGTCGCAACTCCATGACCCATTGAACCTGAACCAATAGCTACGTTTCCTCCAGCTGCTGTATGTGCCTTACCAGCTTCATGGCCTATGAAAACACTTCCACTTGCAGTCGTTATTCCATTACCTACATTTTGCCCAATCCCTATATTATTATTACCAGTAAGAGCTCCTGCAGCTAATGCATTTGTACCAATACCTACATTATCAAGACCAGTTGTTAATTGAGAAAGTGCACTTCTTCCTACCCCAATATTATCAGCACCTGAGGTCAATTTAGCATATACCTCGTACCCTAGACCGATATTATAGTTACCTGTAACTAAAGTTGGAGACATTGCATTATTACCTATAGCGATATTGTAACTTGCTGCTTGTGAAGCAGATAAAGCAAGTACACCGATTGCTATATTAGCTATTCCCGTTCTTTGCCCTCGTAATGTATTTTGTCCAAGTGCTACATTACCGGTTCCTGATGTTAAAGTAGTGAGTGCTATATCCCCGATACCTATATTCATGTCTCCAGTTGATAATGATCTTAAGACTTGATTACCAATACCGATATTAGATAATGATGTAGTTGATGTTTGATTACCAGTTGTATTTCCGAAATATAAATTTGTTGTTGTTCCAGAACCTGATACATATATAGTTTTTTGATTATTAAAGTATATACCATTCATTCCATCTGAATCGTGGAATGTTCCAGCTGATATATCTGTTGATCTACCTTGAATTATATTAATAGAACCACTTACGTTAAATTCTTGTGGATATGTGTATTTATCTTGGCTTGGTAATTGTATACCAACCTTTCCATATGGATCTATACGAAGTGCTTCGAAGTATGTACTTCCTGCACCAAATGTATTCTTACCAAATTTACTTAAATTATGACGAAATACTAATGAACCACTTAATGCATTTCCAGTTCCTGTTGATGCACTAGCAACTGCTATTTCCCATCTGTCTTGCCCACTTTCAAAGTATAAGGAAGCAGATGTAGCAGCTGTTGCTGATTCTATTTTAACTCTTGTATTAGTTGAACCACTTATTACTAAATTTTCATCTACTTTAGAATTTGATCCTGATGGTACCCCTATTCCAACATTATATTTATCATTAGTTGTAAAGAATACTGATTTAGATACTGCTGATATAACAAATACATCATCTCCAATACCTGAATCTCGGAATCTTACTGTATCACTTGCTGATACGTGGGTACTTAACCATGGATAGCCCCATGCCCCATATACGAGTTTACCTTTACCATATTGTAATGCATCGTGACCAGGGTCTTCAATAGTTAATAGATGTGATAAATTTATTGCTCTATCTTGTCCAGGCTCATCATAAGTACCTGGTTTCATACTCCCTGTTACACCGAGTCCAATTCCGTTTAAGAAATAAGAATCAGAACCGGATTGAAATATACTACCAGTAACTTGCATAGTATCGTTGAAGTCACCACCAAACTTGGTTGAACCACTAGTATAGATTATAGATGATGAAACGTGTTCAGTATGAAATTCTTGAGCAAAGACAGTATCTTCTACTATAAGTGAACCAGATATTACTGCATTTCCATAGACATCTAATGCTGCATTTTGACCTCCAAATCTAGGAACATTATATTTACCTCTAATCATACCACGAGTAACTCGTGCTGGTTTTTGATCTTCTATACTAGGATTATCTAAATATATAAATTTAGCTTGCCCTATACTTCTAAATGATCCTTGACATGAGCCACTAACAGTTAATGAACCTGATACCCAGGTATTACCTACTATCTTTACTTGATCTTCTGAACAATCGTCTCCTAAAAACGTAGAACCAGTTACTGATAAATGCTCAGTTACTTGTACCCGTGCTGCTGATAAGTGCTGTAAATCTTGAATTGATCCAAGTGAAGCTTTACTTGCAGTGATACGTGTTACGTCTAGATCTTCAATACGAGATCCGGTACCATCATATATACGGTGGTTAGAATCGCTATACTGAACTATAGCTTTATACGTATTTTTTATTTTTCTGCTACTTAAATCACCTGGTGTGGCCATAATTTTTCCCTAGTTTTTATCTTATATAAATATGACTTTTATAGAATTTCATCTAAATTATCGATGTCAGAAACAACCCTTGTTCCAAATCTAATATTAAAGTTAGTAATATTTCTTTTTGTTGTTGGCTCAAAATCTTTATTTTCTGAAATTAGTCCTGCCTTTACATTTAATCCGAATGAACTTTTAGTAATTCTATCACCATTTTCTGGAACACTTGTGTCTAGATCCATAGAATCTTGACTTGTCATAAATTTATATTCTATTCCCCATGCTCGACCATGATGATCCCAAAACATTTCATTTATCTGATTTACTTGTTCTATAAAGTCACAAAATATTTGTATATTATATGATATATTAACAAAAGTCGGTACTACCATACTATACCGTTCTCTTTTTGGTTGTCTATTTTTAAGAGCTGAAAACCTATCATATTTATTTATGTTTGTGTATCGATTAATATAGTGATCCATCATATGCTTATCTTGAGATTGTATAACATTTAATTTAGATAACTCTTCATTCTTGCTTACACTCGTTCTAGTATAAACTATCAATGGAAAATTAGCTTTAGCTCGATTGTCTCTTAATGCAGCTAATTTTTGCATTGATGTCCATTTTTCTGGTGATCCATACTGTACTGGAACAGGTACTCTTCTACCGTTTTCTAATATAGCAGGTTTAATTGTACTTTCTATATACTGTTTAATTGCGAAATCTATATCATATAAAGTAATACTAAAACTTTTTGGCCTAGCATCATCATCTCTTCGGATTTGAGTTTCCCGTCTTACTAACTTTCTAGATTTAGGAGCTTTAGTAAATGCTTCAGATACAGGCTCAGCTATCTCTAAAGGATTAAAAGCTGCTGGGTGAAATCTGTGCAGTGTTGATATTGGTTTTCGTCTACTCATATATTATATACCTGCTGGAAAATTATAATCAGGTTCTCCTTGTCCATATCTTACATCTTCTATATTTAATCTACTCATTCTTGTCATATGACAGTTACATATAATAGAATGTGAAGAACCGTGAAGTTCTCCTGCTAGTGAATAATCTGGATCTTTACCTCCTACTATCTGATTATCTACTAACGAATCTATTTCAAAATATGCTTTATCCCATTCTATAATATCACCAACTTCTGGTACTAAATCTTTTTTAGTAAACTCTTTACGTAAAAAAGAAAACATAGATAGCTGTTGCAGATCTACACCATAAGCTTCTTCAACATATGATTGATCTTCTCTATCAACTAATGCAGGTAGTTTTACTCCTGCGTAGTATCTTTTGTCTGTACCTTCTCCATACACATTATCGCTTGTCTCATCTAATATTAATTTATAGAAATATATTTCAGTTTGAATAACGCTGTTAATAAGCTCTTCATTCAACTTTTCAATTAAACTTATATCTCTTGCTCCTGCAAATAATGGCATATTTATCCTATATAAATTTTAAGTGGCACTCTATTTAATGATTGTTGAAGATTTTCTGATTCTTCTCGCTTCATTTCTAGCTGCCTTTGTCTACTAGTTGCTTCTAATGTTTCACGCAACTGAGTAATTAATATTTCTTTTTCTGTAGCTGCTTCCGATTTTAATGTTGATCCATCCAATGAAACTTCAGCATTAGGGATAGGGATAGAACCATATTTACTACGAACTGCTCCTAATAATTCCTTTGCTAATGCAGCTGCATATTTCCATATCCATTGCTTACCAACACTATTAATTTCTTTATACGTTAGATTAGTCAAAGGTACATTACTATAGTCGCTTATAACACCACCACCAGTAACGCTAGAATGGTCATTTGTTCGTAGTGGATTATTTCTATCTGCTTCTACATAATATTCAAACCAAACCTTTTCACCTGCATCAGATGATTGAGGTATTGGAAATAATTTTAATTCATTATTGTGCATTTGAAAACTATAAGCAGATTTACGTATTTGATCATTAAACTCAATTGCTTGAATTCTTAATGCATCTGCAAACACTGGCATAAGTAAAAAGCTGATACCTGGAGAATAGTTACCCCATCCAAAACCATCAAGCATTTGTTGTGCACCTGCTCCTGTTCCTACATAAGGATCAAAAAATCTAGTAATAGCAGGTGTAGCTTCGTAATGAACTTTTGTTACTACAATACGGTTACCACTTTCATTATCAGCTGCCCATAATGTCTGTAGATTATAATCTTGTTGATTAGCTACTAATGTAATTGAACCAGATTTGTATGCTACATTTCCACCAGATCCTGCTTCAGTTCCATAATTTTCTGCTATTGCTATTTGCGGTCCTAGGGTAGGTGTAATTTCTTTTCCTGTAAAAGAACTTCCAGTTGAATAACCTCTTACATCTAACATAGTTTCACGAATTCGAAACTGATTAACTTGAGCGCTATATTCAGTTACTGATTCTTCCAAGCAGGCGTAAAATTGCTTGGATTGCATTTCAATATCAGTTATAGGGTAGCCGAGTTTTTGAGCAGCAAAATCTGCTACTTTAGGTCCATCGGCCTGGTAGGTTGAATCATTATCATACAAACCGAATGGTGTACTCTCACTTACAGCGCTTCCACTTCCAGGCCATATTGCTATATTTAATCTTGCCATAAAATTCCCTTAATTATGATTATAGTTTATCATATATAAATATGGAGGAACTTAAGAAGAAGGGAAGTTTTTGTACACTTCTAGTAGATCTTTAAGTATCGGGTGTCGATAATTCTCTAACAGCTCTACTGTATGGATACCTTTTACATGCTTGATAGAAGATAAAAATGACAATCCACTATCTCTCTGTCTTTTCAAATCTACTTGACCTACATCACCACAGAAGAACATTTTTGAATCTACACCTATACGTTGTAATATCATTAACGTCTGTGCGTTGTCTAGATTTTGACATTCATCAACTATTACAACTGAATTTGTAAAAGTTCTCCCTCTCATATAAGATACAGGAACTATTTCTATTTGCTCTCTAGCTACAAACTCATCAATACGTTCCTTACGTAATAACTGATACATATTTCCATATATAGGGGCTACCCATGGATCCATTTTTTCTTTAATATTACCTGGTAAGTGACCTATATCTTCTTTAGATATTGTAGGTCTCGTTATTATCAATCTATTAACATCCTTATCCAATAACGCTTGCAATGCTATTTGACAAGCTAACAAAGTTTTTCCAGAACCAGCTTTTCCTATTATTACTGATACATCGTTTTCTAAAATCTCTGCTTTAGCTTGTTTTTGTTCTTGGGTTAATGATAATTTGAAGCGATAACCTTTTTTGTTGTTTTTTGGTCGGTCTTTGTACATGTATTATCTCCTAAAACTTTTATATAAGTAGCAAGATTGAGTCATAACCAAAAAAAAAAGACCTCAAATAAATGAGGTCTTTTTAATATTAAATCAATTAAGATAATTACAGAGTATGTAATCCTCTTACGTTGATCTTACCATAGAATTCTGGTCTTACGATTTTCTTCGCGTAACGAGTCATTACACCTTTACGTGGAGTAAAGTTTGTAGGATCGTATACTAA
>MDSV01021126.1_pt1 | contig 15748 bp, 9 predicted proteins | sample 810851 | NCBI WGS metagenome assembly MDSV01 (sample SAMN05326640, study PRJNA326480) | marine metagenome | isolation source: seawater | place: Atlantic Ocean: North East | collected 2012
ATGGGTAATGCCACGGAGCGGCATTACCACAAGGTCAGCGAGGAGTTCTATTTTCTCCTCGAAGGGGAAGGGGTCATGGAGCTCGACGGAGAAACCCGGGTGATGCAACCGGGGGATGCGGTCGTGATTCCGGCAGGGGCGTGGCATCAGATCACCGCCACCAGCGACTTGCGTTTCCTGTGCTGCTGCGCGCCTCCTTACAGTCACGAGGATACCTATTTTGACTAAAACGGGATCTGCGCAATTCTGACTGACAGAGATGTAGATTCCCGTTCGGGATGATTTTGGGCTTGAGCCCGAGGGTCATGTTTCTAGCAATGGAGAGATGAAAAATCTGAGATGGATGGGGAGCGCGTTGGGAATTTCTATTCTGCTGTGCTCAGGCGAAGAGAAGGCAACCGTCTCTGGAGATAATGAAGAGATCCAGTCAGCCGAGGCTAACGCCGGCGCTGTAATCCCAGAAAATCAGATCTGCCGGGTTGAAATTCACGATTCCAGTGTGGACGGGATTCTCGACGCTTCGGTTCAACTGGAAGTGCTCGCTAAGGGGTTTGAAATTGCGGAGGGACCCGTCTGGGTTCCCTCGATGAAGACGCTTCTCTTCTCAGATGTGAAGGGGAATACGATTCATCAGTGGTCCCAAGCAAAGGGGTCGAGTGTCTTTCTTTCTCCGGGTGGACACACCGGAACCGTGCCTTTCTTTGAGGGTGGCGTCCTTGGGTCCAATGGTCTCGCCCTTGATCCTGCGGGGGACCTCATCATCTGCCAGCACGGAGACCGGAGACTCGCTAAGTTGTCCTTCGACAATATTACTCAGGAGGGGCTTTCAACGCTGATTGCAACCTATGAGGGGAAACGCTTCAACAGCCCCAATGACCTGACCGTTGTTGCCAACGGGGACATTTACTTTACCGATCCTCCCTATGGGCACTGCGATATCGCAAACAGTGTTCCGGGGGAGGCGATGGTGTTCGTCGATGATAAGCGGGAGATTCCCTATTGCGGGATCTACCGATATGAAGCCGCCACGGGAAAAGTCTTTCTGGTAAACGACGAAATGGACCTGCCAAACGGGATCGTGCTTTCTCCAGACCAGAAGTGGATCTACGTCGGAAGTTCAGACATGCAAGACCCCAAGATGTGGCGGTTCTCAACAGAGGATGGGAATGGGGGAATCTTTTTTGAAGGGCCCTACGGTAAGGATGACGCCGGCTGGTTTGACGGGATGAAGATGCACACGAGTGGGAATATCTTCGCGACCGGTCCTGGTGGAGTGCTTGTGATTTCTCCCGAGGGGAAGAAGCTGGCCACAATCAGGCTTCCAGACCCGGTCACCAACTGCTGTTTTGACGAGAATGAGGAGTATCTCTTCGTGACCTCATTTGCTTACGTTGCGCGGCTTAAACTGAAGAACTGAGTTCCTGTTCCCCCGGATCCGATCTTCTGCGGGTGAAGCGGTTCCGGGTTGTAGTGAACGAGACGGTGTTCGGCGCCATTCGGTTAATTGGACGGATTGGTCCTGCCGTCCGGCACCCATTGAAACCCTGCAAAGATAATCTTGGCTATATCGGCACCTGATAGTGGCTTGATAGCGACCTTTTTTGTCTGGGACCAATCCGCGAGAGGATTCTTGCTGAAACGGTGGATGAATCGTCCTGCTTCCAGAGTCATTTCCTGCCAGTCATCCGACGCAGTGATTCTGATGTCGGCCAGGTAGTGATTGTTGATTACGATTTCCACAGCCTGAGGCTGGGTGCAGTAAAACTTGAAGTGGAGCTCCGCTCCTTCAGGAGCCTGCCATTTAGGATCGCTGAACTGCTCGTTAAAAGTTCCCCGAGGCGATAGTGCACGGAATCCAGAGATGCCATGTTTCCCCTCCACAGGGCCCGAGTTGAACCATGCTGCGTTGTTGCTCAGCTGCAGGGAACGCGTATCTGTCGCAATCGCTTTGCCGAGGCTTTCGGGGATCGTCGCTGTGAAAGGTGAGGAGCGTACTACGGTGTTGTCATATTGGATATTGGAGAAACCGAAGACATAGTCTTTCACGTTCAGGACCGGCATTTTTCCGATCCAGACATCGTCCTTGCGGCGCAGGGTGGCGTTGCGCCAAGCCCGGCCGTAGCTGACCGGATTCTTAAGCGCGTAGTAGATTTCCAGATGATTCACCCTGTCCGGGTCGGCCGGGCTAACGTGCAGTTCTGGAACGCCTTGGGGGTCGAGGACGATTTTTGATCCGGCCTCTCCAGGCCAGTCGATATTCTTGCCTAAAACGTGTTTCTCCAGCCAGAGCCGGGCGTTTTGTCCGATGTCCCGCGTGTCGTGATGCCCTCTCGGCTGGTGGGCAAAGGACCAAGGGATGTCAGATTGGAAGGCCTTGAATGTTTGTTCTCCGCGTTCATGTCCTCCATGGTGATCGTTCGTGCCGTTCAGCCAGAGGGCTGCGGCGGTGATATGTGGTGCGTGGGACTGCGGAGCGATCGTAGAGAGATAAAGGGTCTCGCCGGGATTTCTCTCGGGTTCGTTAACCGGACTGTCAAACATCCAGACTCCTCGACTGCGGTAATACTCGAGCCAACCTACGCCAAAATAGGCCACGAATGCCCTGATGCGCGGATCGGTTCCGAGGTTCCACATGAGGGTTCCGCCGTAGGAGTAGCCTTTGGCTCCAATGCGGTCAGGGTCGACTTCCTTTTGAGAAAGAAGGTAGCTGAGGACCCGGCGCTGAATAGCATACCAGAGGTAATCGTCTGTTTGTTCAGGGTTGGTGATGAAAGATCCGTCAGGGAGTTTCGATTTCACCCGGTAGCCGATTTGATTGTCCATGTTTCCGCGGAGAAGCTTTTTCGGATATTTCGTGAAGTGGCCGCGGTCACTGGTTTCTCCACAGTAATCGTGAGCCATCACGGCCCATCCGTTTTTCACGTAATTTCTGTCGATTGCAGGCGCACCCATCCAGCCGTGGACGTTCAGCAGCCCGGGCGCATTTCGAGCTCCCGTTTTTACTGCGTATCTGCAGTAAACCCGGATTTCTTCACCAAGGACGTAAGCACTGATATAGGAATCGCGAGTGTAGATCCCGCCTGCGGTGGCCTCCTTGACGATCTCTTCATTGAAGCCTCCCTCGTCTGGATCAAAATTTGTCCACAGCTCGAGAGGACCAGACGTCTCGGTTAAGTTTGCGGTGGGTGAGGCCAGCAGCGAGCCGGTGGACACAAGGAGGAAAGCTGCCGGTAGGAGAAGGGGAGGGAAGATCATCAACGCCCGATTCCTGCTGTCTGTTGAATGGGAGACGCTTCCTACCAAAAGGTCCAGACAGGGGCCTCGCTATTTAGCGACGAAGTCAATGACGAAGGCCTTGTCGAGGATGGGAAGCAGTTGCTCTACGAAGGCCTTGTGATCCTTATGAGGAAGGTAAGATTCCAGGCCCTTCTTGTCCTTAAAGGAGACGATAAAGCAATGGGTGTATCCTTGAGCGAGGTTTTCGGGGCTCACGTTGGTCCCCCACTCGTAGCCGGTGATGGAGTTGATCTTGGAAGGAAGAGCAGCAAAGGCCTTTTCGATGGCTGTGATCTGATTCTTGGTGGCGTCGTCCTTGAACTTGAAGCAGACCACATGGCGATAGACGCTTGGTTTTGCTGCGGTTTCCTTGTGATGGTCGGCGAGAGAATTGGAACTCATAAATGTAAGCGAAAGGGAGAGGGCGAGGAGGAGGACCTTCATGAGCAAACGAGGGTGCCGTAGGTCATGGCAATCGTCAATGGGTCCCTGAAAAAACGTAGCCATGCGACTATTTCAGGCAATGGCCTTGGGAGGCCGAGGCGGGGAGCCTTTTCCAAAGGTCGATGGAAAAAGGGGCGAGCGAGGTGGTAAATCTGAGTCTGTGTCTTGACGGTTGAGCAAACGGGCATAACCTCCTTAGAATGAGACCAAAATCCGCATTATTTTCCGCAGCTGTTGTGCTGGGAGTCAGCCTTTTCTGCGTTTCTGGACCAGCGAATGGCGCCGACTCAGAGAAAAAGTCCGAGAAATCCGAAAATGCTGAGAGAGTCACGCTCTTCGATTTTTCGGAAGCGGATCCCGGGAAAAGATGGATTACGGTGAACGATAACGTGATGGGTGGCCGCTCGAAGGGAGGGTTCACCTTTAAGGGCGACAGGTTGCTCTTTGCTGGTTCAACGAACACGAATGGGGGCGGTTTTTCCTCAATCCGGACTCGGCCCGGAGCTCTAGGCTTGTCGGGAAAAGAGGGGGTGATGATCCGCTTCAAGGGGGACGGAAGAACCTACAAGTTTGGCTTGGAGATGGAAGGAAGCCGGGCAACTTACCGTGCTGATTTCGACACGAAGGCTGACTCGAAGGGTTGGCAGGTCGCCAAGATTCCTTTCAGTGCATTTGGTGCAGGATGGAGAGGCATGAAACTCCCTCGCGACCGTTACCCTCTCGAGAAGGGCAAGATTAACAGCCTTGGGGTCATGATCTACGACAAGAAGGATGGCCCTTTCCGTCTTCAGATTGACTGGATCAAGGCCTACAGCGAGGAATAATCGTCCTTGAACCGGCGGAGGGTTAAAGACTCCTCAAGTAGGCGTAAAGGTCTGCCAACTCCTGTGTGCTTGCCCCCAGAAGTAAGCCAGCAGGCATTGGTGATCGGTTAGGAGTTTGCTCGCTGAGGATGTCGTGTCGGGAGAAACGGATAGTTTCGTTTGACCCCGTTTCGAGAATGGTTTGGGCCTCAGAGCTGTAAACCTTCATCCCGATATAGACGCCATCAGCGGTAGTGATCTGCGTGGCCTTGTAGAGGTCAGAAAGAGAAAGGTCTGGCTCATTGATATGTCGGAAAAGGTCGTCCCGGCTGAAGCGTTTGGCGATGTTGCTCAGGGAAGGCCCGAGTCGGCGGTTACCTGAATGGCAGGTCGCGCAGCCGTAGCGAGCATAGGTTGCCTGGCCCTCAATGCTGTCGCCCTTTTCCCAGTCGACGATCTTCATCTTCTGGGCGAATGGAGTAAGGTCGACCTTGCTGGTCGGCGGTCGTTGGAATTCCAAGGCAACTTTGCGGTCCTGCTCGTTGCCATAGCGGGAGAAAAACCCGATGAGGTCGGGCCTCAGGTGGAGCTCGCTTTTCCAGACATCACGTAGGGTGATCAGAAGAGGTGGGATCGCGGAGGGAGGCAGGTGCTTTTCCACAAAGCCAAGGGCTTCCCGGTTCCATCCCTTCACGGAGGCGGCCATCGCTTGCGCCATCGATTTGCGGTTTTCTTCCGGTAGCAGGGTGAGAAGCTGTATGCTGGCGGGAGAAATGTTTTTTGCTCGAGCCATCCGGTTGGCCGTTTCAGGGTCGAATCCAAGTTGGGCCTTCAGCGCGTCGCGCAGGTTGACACTCCAGTTCCGGTCAGTGAGGAGATTACGCTCCTCGATCTTGCGGTCGATTCCGAGGAAGCCGTTTGCGATTTTATCGCGAACGCTCTCTCTTGGTCCAGGCATCTGGGAGAGACAGAAGAGATAGTGGGCGTCGTGGGTCGGATGAGAGGAAGGGGAGAGGGCGGAGGCGAGCCTTTCTATTGCGGCGCTCGTATCTGCCTTCAGCATGGCGAGCAGGCGCGCGATTTCATACTGCTGGGGATGGCCTGGATTTTGTGGATCAAAGGCCATGGTCAGCAGAGAGAGGGCTTTCCGGCGGAGCTCTAATGCCAGAGCTTCCGGCTTATTGGCAGTGTAGCCAGCATCAATCCGGCGGCGCGCCTCGTTGGTGCTGATGTCTCCCATGGTGAGCATGAGGTGACGTATAGCGTTTAGGCGAGTGGAGGGATCCTTGGCCCTTTCAAAGAGGGTGAGAGCTTGATCTGGTGATAGAGGAGCAGGGGCGGTAATGCGGTCTTTGTGGATAGACCAGTCCCTCGGGGTCTCATAAAGGGCGACGGGTTTGGCCGCCTTTCGACCGTTCGGATAGGAGACCCGGTAAACGGCTCCCCTGGTTCCACGTCCTCCTACCGAGACGTAGAGATCTCCAGTAAGAGGGTGGACCGCAAGGTCGGAGGGGGCGAAGCCGAGATTGCCGACGGGCTCAAGGAAGGTCTCGTGATCGTGGCTTTCGTAGGAGTCTCCTTTCGGAGTGAGCGGAGAGAAGTAGACTCGTCCATAAGTCCAGCAAGCGAAGAAAAGGCCGTTCTGGTAGTGCTCGGGAAACTGCGTGTGGCGGTAGACTTCCACTCCGGTGGGAGATCCGCGGTCGATCTCATTGAGTCGGGTGGCGGAATCAAAGAAATACGGAGGCCGATTGAAGGAGCGCTGGTGGCCAGGGAGGAGCCATCCGTGGTGTCCCCCAACCCGGATGTGAAAGACCCGACAGTAGGAATACCATGGGAGTTGGTGATCCCGCTCTCCATCGGAGTCGAAGGTGAAGAGGTGGCCGTGCTGGTTGAAGGCGAGGTCGTACTGGTTGCGGAATCCGTGGGCAATGACCTCACTCTGTTTTCCATCCGGAGAGATGCGGAGGATCGTTCCCTGCGAGGGGTCGGTGATGGGGGAGGTGGCGGTGGTGATGTTCCCTTTGCTGATATTGGTGTTATTTCCGCAGGCCACGTAAAACCATCCGTCAGGACCGCGTCGGATTCCATGGGGGCCGTGTTCTCCTCCTCCCCCGGGAAGCTTGTAGAAAAGTTCGGGGTCGCCGCCCGGGAGGGTCTGACCCGGCTGGGTGCGATGCAGGAAAATCCCCTGAGGCTGAACGCTGAGGAGGTCGTTTCCGCTCCAGAGAAGGCCGTGGGGGTTGCGGGCCTTGTCAAAGACAACCTCGGACTGGTCGGCTACGCCGTCCTTGTCCGTATCGAGAAGGACCTTGATATATCCTGGCCCGGAGACAGCCACCTTACCGTCTTCCGAGATGGTCATCGCCCAGGTGTCATGGGTGAGGTTATCGCCGGCAAACTGCGTGATCTCAAATCCCTCCGGGACCCGGAAGGGGTTTTCGGCATGAAGGCCTGTTGCGGCCAGCAGGATGAGAGAGAGGTAACGGGACATGCTGATGGGACTGTTATCCTAGTATTTTTCCGGGGAGAGGCGAGTCTGGAACTTCTGTTGCGGGGTAATATGAGTTAAGGCCATACCTTAAACGATTGGCAGTTTGGGAGGCTGAGCTAAAGTCTGAGGCATGACCCATCCGCGCTGGTTTGCCTACACAGCGGTATCTCTTCTTGTTCCTGCTCTCATGGAAGGAGCGGAGCCCCTTCCCGATGGCGAGTTTCTGAGGGCCGCCATGACGGGAGGAAGCGTTGAGGGCGGGAAGCTCATATTCACAGATCAACGCACTGCCTGCAGCCAGTGTCACTCCGTGGACGGGACGGCGAGTGGGTTAGGACCTGATTTGTATGCCGCGGGGGATAAGTTCGCTCGCGCGGATTTGGTTCAGTCCATTCTCGATCCCTCGTCCTCGATCATGACAGGCTATGCCACAACAATCTTGGAGAACCGGAAGGGCGAGCGTTTTCAGGGAATCCTACGGAGCCGGACAGATGAGGTTCTGGTCCTTGGGCAGGTCGGAGGAGTGGATCTTCGGATCGCCCGTTCTGAGGTGGTGAAGGAGGAGACGGGAACAGTTTCACTGATGCCTCCCGGTCTACATTCCCAGCTTAGCCCTGCGGAATTCCGGGACCTGGTTGCCTATCTTGAAAGTCTCAGGCAACCGGAGACAAAGGTGGTTCAGGAGGCGGGTACGCCACTGGAAATTCCGGTCCTTAGCCAGCAGGTTGCCTTCGAGCCCGTATTCGGGATGAAGGAGAAATTTCATAAACCGGTGTGGTTCGGGGGGCATCCGACGGTGCAGGGTGGCTATTTGATTGCCGAGAAAAGCAAGGGGACCATTTCCCTGCTGGAGAGGGTGGACGGGGAAGAGGTGATCTCACCCTTTGTGAACATCCTCGACGAGATCTACGTGGCGAATGATGAGGGCCTTCTGGGGGTGGCTCTGCATCCTGGATTCGCGGAAAATGGGCGCTACTTCATGATGCATGAAACCATGACCGGGCAGCAACGGGGTATGGCGGTGGTGGAGCGAGTGGCCAGTGCGGATCGCCGGAAAGATTCAGGAAATCCCACCCGGAGTATCCTGCGGTGGAATATCGATACTCTCTTTCATCACGGAGGCGGTCTGGAATTCGGACCGGATGGCTTCCTCTACATCGGGATGGGAGATGGGGGCCCACAGGAGGACCCAGAAGGAAAGGCTCAGGACCTGAGCCGTTTTGAGGGGAGCCTCCTTCGTATTGATGTGGACCGGGAGGAAGAAGGCCGGGCGTATGGGATTCCCGGTGATAATCCCTTTGTGACTGCGGATTCAAAGGAGAGACGTCCGGAAATCTTTGCCTATGGACTGCGTCAGCCGTGGCGCTTCAGCTTCGACCCTGCCAACGGAGATCTCTGGGTTGGCGACGTGGGGCAGAACCGGTTTGAGGAGGTGTGCATCGTGCGGTCCGGGGAAAACCACGGGTGGAATATTCAGGAGGGATTTTCGTTATTCTCGACGCAGTATCGGACCGAGACTGCCAAATACATTCCCCCGGTTGTAGCCTTCCTTCGTAAGCACGGGGTCTCGATCACTGGTGGCTACGTGATGCGCACGGATCCGCAGTCGAGCTTTCATGGAGTCTACATCTGTGCGGACTATCAGAGTAAAAAGGTCTGGGGTATCACCCAGAGGGATCGAAAGCTGAAGGTCATCCGGCAGATTGGAACGTCTCCAGACCGGATCGTCTCCTTCGGGAGGGACCCTGCCGGGGGACTCTATGCGGTCGGATATACCAAGGGAGTGGTCTACCGTGTCGATCTGGATGAGGCGAAGTTCGAGTAGCCGTGTATCGAGACGGGAGAGTTTCCTTGAAATGCGTCAACCATCCTCTCGTGGTTGTGCGAGGCACTCCGAGTTCGACATTGCAGGGTTCAGGAAGTAGGATGCAGTGTGAGGAAGGGTTTATTTCTGGTTCTGGTTGTGGTGTTGGCTCCCTTGGGTGACGCAGAGGAGAGCTCCCCGATTCCGGAGGTCTCGGTGACCGGATTTCTGGTGAGGGTCTCATGGAGAGGGGATTCCCGTTGGGTTCTTCAGAGAGCAGATTCGGAGGCCTTCCAGAATCTGGGCGACAGGGCGTTTCATGATGTGAACCAAGCATGGGTACGGCCGGTAGATGCCGGCTATGAGTATACTGAAAGGGCAGATGAAGCCGTTCTCTATCGGCTGGTAGACTACGGGAGCATTCTGCCGGAAGGGCGTCCGGCCAACATTCTGGTCCTGCACGGCAAGGGCATGTTTGCCGGATGGATGGAGCGCACTCCCCTCTGTGAAGAGTTGGAAGACGCCCTCGGCGATCGGGCTCGCTTTTTCTACGCGCAGGCTCCTCACAGTAACCCCTTCCTCAATATCGTCGGGAGAGAATGGTGGAACTGCCTCTCTGCTGATTATGGGGATCTGGAGGAGTCGGTTGACTACGTGATCGACTACGCCAATAACAGGATTCCCGGAGACGTGGATCTGGTGATCGGGTATTCCCAGGGAGGAGCACTCGCCTCCTACCTTTTCAATCTCCTCGATTCGGAGCGGGACCTTGGGAACTTGGCGAAGGCAAGAAAGGCAATCTTTATCAACAGCGCAGCGATGGGAGACCTCACTCCCCAGTATGATCGGAAGGGTTTGGAAAACATTCCGGATATCTACAGCGCATCAAATATTGAGACCCTGCACCTGATTGCGGAGAGTGATACCATCGTGAGGCCCAGGTGGTCAGCGAGCTTGGCGGAGGCCTATCAGAAATCACTTACCATTACCTACGCGGGGGACCATTTCATGGCGGCTGGTGGGATGAATCCGCTCCTTCTGTTCGACTTCTTCCCGGAAGCGGTCAAGCAGAGGATAGAAGAATGGGTCTGGGAGAATTAGGGCTCCATAGGTGGGGAAGGTTTTGCCCCAGCATTTACTCCTCACCTTTTTGCTTCAGCTCTTCGCGCCACTGATCCGCGAAGGACATTTTCAATCCTGGAAGTTCAGGGGCTTCTTCCGGTGGTTTGATGGCCAGAATGACGAAGGCCATGACGCCGAGGTGGAAGAGGCCAGAGGAAAAGTAGACCGCTGGCACGGAGGAAAGAGTAGATTCTAAGGGGCCTGCAACCTTGTTTCCGAGAAAGATAGAGAGGTTGAGTAGAGCCATGTAGGCGGTAAACTGGGAAGCGGCTACCCGACGTTCTGAGACGTTCATGAAAAGGGTGAATAGTGAAACGCTGAAGAGTCCCAGAAGGCTTGCGAGTAGCCACATGTTGGACCTGATAAGCCACTCTTCAGTCCAAAAAGACTCGAGCTGGCTGAAGGTGATCCAGACGAGGGCAATCAGGGTGCCAGCAATGACAACAGAGCGCTTGGCTCCGAGTTTACTGGCAACGAATCCACCAATGAAGGCTCCTCCGAGTGAGAACCAGGTCCCAAAGCTCTCAAGATAGGTATACGCTTTCTTGTCCCATCCTACCTCGGTAATAAAGTGTTTGGATGCGATGATGCTGAGAGCGGAATTGCCCACGTGGCATCCTACCGCAAGCAGGGCTGCAGTCAGGGCGACTCGGCGGCTGAAGGCCTGCTTAATCTGACGGAACAGGATTGCCGTCGAGCGAGCGTGCTGCTCGTCTTTCTTGAGCTGGGAGGAACCAATAGTCCAGGGAAGAAGTTTCTCGCCCGAGCGCTCCCGGATGAAAAGAGGAAGGAGCATGATGACAAAGACGCAGGCGCTCAGGGCGACAAGAGCGAGTTGCACACTGCCGCCCTCCATGAAGAGAAAGTGGCCGATGAGCGTGCCGCCGAGGAAGCTCCCGAGGTAGGAACAGCCATACATGAAACCATTGAGGATGCCGCGTTGCTTCTCCGGCACAAGGTCGACCGCAAGGCTGTCGGTGCAGACGTCCTGCAGGGAAGTCCAGATATTCACGCTGAGGATCCCAAGTCCAAGAAAACGCAGATTAGAATCGAGGTCCGGCACGGTCGCAAGGATCAGAAGCACCACTACGGTCAGGGCCTGCGACAGGATGATCCATGGGCGGCGTTTGCCCATGGAGGCAATTCCGAAGCGGTCAACAATCGGTCCCCAGAGAAATTTGACGGTCCAGGGGAGGCTGATCATGGCGATGACTCCTCCAATATCGGCAGTGGTAAATCCCTGATCGGCAAGGTGGTTTTTGAGGGCGTAGTGGATGAAGCCCTGAGGAAGGCCCTGCGAGACATAGAGGGAGCAGAGAGTGACAATACGCAGGAAAGCGCTGCTGCTCAAACTGGGCTGGAGGGATTGTCGGGGAGGCATTCCTTCGGGAAATTGGAGATATATCTCAGTAAGTCGGCGGGGTCATCCTATTTGTCCCACACTTCAATTTCGGTCAGGCCGCTTCGGGTATGACCTTTCCCGATATGGGTGAAGACTACTCGAAGCTTCTGCGATTCCACAGGTGGGAAGGTGACGGTGTTAGCGGCACTACCCTTGGGATTTATGGGGGTCTTTTGCTGTCCCGGGATCTCAAGCCAATCCTGGCCAGTCCAGTGCTGGAGGGTGTATTTTTTCGGAGCCTGCACTCCTCCACGGTCGTCGTAGAGATGAAGGATGGCGCGGGAGAATGTTTTCTTCTCTCCAAAATCAAGGGCAAACCAGTCGGTGTGCTGGTCGGGTGAGCCATAGCAGGTCCAGCGATTGGTAGGAGTGGCTCTGTAAATAATGATCCCGTCGTGAGCGCTGGAGGGGACTCCACCGTATCGATCGTGAAACGAAGCGCTCGCTTTGGGAAATCCGCCGCCTTTTGGGTCGGGGTTGAAGGCGATGTTGCCGGCTGGGGCAGGAGCAGGAAGATAGGGGCCCTCCCGTGGACCCCATGCCTCAAGCTCGGTCAGCCCCGAGCGTTGGTTTGCGTGGTTGGTGAGAGTGACTCGGATACGCTGAGCTTTGAAACCCGGGTGTTGCACGATGAAGGGCTTTCCGCCCGAGATGGTCGTTGACGCCCCGGGAGCGAAGGGAACCGGTTGCCACGGTCCGTCCGCCTTCACGGAATACTCGAACTGAATGGCTGTTGGAACGGTCACGGGTTGATCGTTTCCATCGTCCAAGAGATAGGCCTTCAGGGTAGTGATAGGACGAAGGGTTCCGAGGTCGACCTCGACCCAGTCCTTGTCGTTGGGAGATCCCTCACTGGTCCAGCGAAGGGGTGGGTGGAGGTCATACCATGCAGTATTTCCATCGTGGATGAAGGAGAGTGACGACTTCGGGCCGGTGTGTGAGGCCCGGTAGCGAGGAAACCAGGTTCCGTCATTATTGACCGCGTAGTTGATTTCGCTGCGCGGATGAAGAGCGACTTCCCGCGCAGCAGGCAGTGGTGCGGTCAGTTTCCCGAGAGTGGGGGAAGATGCGATTTTTTTGCCATTCGCAAAGAGATGGAGCCCGGCTCCCTTGTCGTAGCGTGAGCCGTCCCGGTCCCATACCAGTGAGACGAGGTGACCCCGGTAGGGAACCTCATCGAGGGCAAAGTAGTCCCAGTCCTCTGGAATGAGGGGGTCGACAGTGAGGGTGTCCTTGTCCTCAAGAAGGAGACCGCACAACCCGGTAATGATCAGGTCGACAAATCCAGAGTGAAAGTAGTGTTCGCTCCGATTGTAAAAGTCGTGATGATCCCAGCTTCCAGTATCAGGGTGAAGAGCTTCGGCAATGTAAGGCTTACCATTCTTGCGATGGGAGCGAGCGTAAATATGGAGCAGTTTGTAGTAATCCTCCCGGGAAACATGATCCTGACTGTAGTTGTGAAGAAGATTGGCGAGACCTTTGAGGGTCTGGGTGGTGGCAAAGGGCCAGCTCTGTCCGCTCCACCAGCAGCAGCTATTCTTAAGGAGAAACAGGGGGTCATTCCGCTCCACGGTGACGGGACCGAAGTCTGCAAAAAAATACGCCGGGTCCATGAGAAATTTCCAGGCTTCCTCGTATCCCGGGTCCGGGAGGTTAAAGGACCAGGGGACATACCCGGCTTCTTCTCGCCCGTGGGGACTTCCGGCAAATTTACCGGTTTCGTAGATCCGGGTATTTTTTTTGATTCGGTTACCTTCTCCGTCTTCCTCATCGTCCCGGAACATGGCGAGAAAGAATTGGCGCCGGGGGTCCCAGAGTTGCTTCTGCATGGTGTCCTTCAAGGCTCCGGCCTGCTTCTCATAGCTGCTGGCAGCGTCATGGTCGCCGAGGAGGTGGGACATCCTTGCGAGAGCCTGGAGGTCAGCCCACATGTAGCTGTTGAAACTGGGGCGGTAACTTGGAGCCCCCGAGAGAATATTTTTCGTCTGACGGCTGGCGATATTGAACTCCATGCCGTCGTCATGGCCGACCTGCCAGAACATGCCGGCCTCCTTCACCCATGATCTGCTGGTCCAGGTGTCGAGGTTTTTTCTGAGGTCAGGAAGAAGGTCAGCAAGAAAGGTTTTGTTGGGATGCACCAGATGAGTGGCCCATGCCGAGTCTGCCATCCATGCGGAGTAGCGATGAGGTTGAGCACCTGGGGTGCGGAACCAGTAGCGAGCGTAATCCCGGACGTAGCGGGGGTTACGTAACCAGCGAGCCTCGTAGAACTGGTGGCCACTCGGGCAGGCAATCGCCCCATAAGCGCCCGACCAGAAAGGACGGTTGATAAATTCTGTCCACAGGTAGCCGGTGGTGGGTGAGCCATAGGTGAGGTGCTTGCTGACCAGTTCCCATCGGTAATAGTAGGTGGTGTTGATTTCCTCGTCAGGGGTATCCAGGAAGGGAATGTTGTCCTCGAACCAATCAAAGTCGCGGTTGTCCCAGAAGTTCTGGGTCTCGAGAAGTTCTCGCTGGTTAAGAATGGGCGCCCCTCCTGCAGAGAAGAAGGGGGTGAGAAGGGTCAATAGCAGGGGAAGGAGCAGGCGGGGCATCTCCCACGACTAATCAGAGGAAAAGCCACCATCAATCCCAATTTACGCTGCGAACTCTAGTTCACCATGATCAGATGATGATCCTCTCATTGCCATGGGGCAATGATCCTGAATTAATCAGGGGTCGATGAGGCTGTTTTCATGTGTAGTGATCTTTCTCGGCGGTTTGCTGACCGCTGGAGGGAAGGTGGAGTATAACCGAGAGGTTCTGCCGATTCTAACTGCGAAGTGCCTTGCCTGCCACGGCCCGGACGCATCGCAACAGAAGGCAGACTTGCGACTCGATGATCCCGCGGAAGCATACAGGGAGCGTGACGGACTGCGTGTGGTCGTTCCGGGAGATCCGGATCAGAGTGAGCTGGTCCATCGGATTTTTTCAAAGGATGACGACGAAGTCATGCCTCCGCCGGGGGAGGGGACGGCATTGACTGATGCCGAGAAGGAGATTCTTCAGAAGTGGATCAGTGAGGGGGCTCAGTACGAGCGTCACTGGGCCTTCCGGTCACCGGTTAAGAGCAGGCTCCCGGATTTGAAGGGCGGGAAGGAGCAGGTGATCGATGCCTTCGTGCAGGAGACGCTTTCCCAAGTTGGATTCGAATTGCAGGAGGAAGCCGCGAAGGAGGAACTTATCCGGCGCGTGTCAATCGATCTCACAGGACTTCCACCCAGTATCGAGGAGGTGGACGCCTTTATCGGTGACCAGTCGCCGGAAGCATACGGCAGGGTTGTGAATCGGCTGCTGGCCTCTCCGCGCTACGGGGAGCGCATGGCAGCCTGGTGGTTGGATGGGGCGCGGTATGGGGATAGCCACGGCTATGACAATGATCTGGAGAATGCTCAGTGGCCGTGGCGGAACTGGATTATCGAATCCTTCAACGCTAACCAGCCCTACGACCAGTTTGTGACCTGGCAGCTGGCGGGAGATCTTATGCCAGATGCCAGCGATGACCAGATCGTGGCCACTGGGTTCAACCGGAACCATCGGATCCAGACCGAGGGGGGAGCGATCGAAGAGGAGTGGCGTACGGAATACGTCATGGATCGGGTGGAAACCATGGGGTCGGTGTTCCTTGGGTTGACGCTGAGTTGCGCTCGCTGCCATGACCACAAATATGACCCCATCAGCCAGAAAGAGTTCTATCAACTTTTTGCGATGTTCGATGGGCTGAATGAAAAAGGATTTATCAATAATCTAAGGGGCAGTGCCGAACCTCGTCATCGTTACCGGAAGAGCGATTTTGAAGCAGCGGTGAAGAAGCTTGAAACGGACATCCCGGACGCGAAGGACCGGAGTGGCAGGGTGAAGGATCTGGAAGCAGCGCATCCGCACGTCATGGTGATGCGCGATGAAGTGGATCGGAAGGCGTTTATTCTCAAGAGGGGGCATTATGATGACAAGGGGGAGGAAGTGGACCCTGGGTTGCCGGAGGCGTTCTCTCCGGTCCCGGAGGGAGAGAGCCTGACCCGTCTCGATCTGGCGAGGTGGCTGGTTGATGGAGAGCACCCCTTGACATCACGGGTCTTTGTGAACCGGATCTGGGAGCAGTTCTTTGGGACCGGTATCGTGAAAAGTTCCGAAAATCTGGGACGACAAAGTGACTGGCCGAGTCACCCTCAACTCCTTGACTGGATTGCAGTGGACTTTGTGGAGTCCGGCTGGGACGTCAAGGGGCTCATCAGAGCAATAGTCATGAGTCGCTCCTATCGCCAAAGTTCTATCATTGATGAAGAGAGGCTTCAGCGTGATCCGGAGAACCGCTTGCTGAGTCGGGGGCCGAGAACAAGGTTGCAGGCTGAGATGTTGCGCGA
>MDSV01224895.1_pt1 | contig 15747 bp, 8 predicted proteins | sample 810851 | NCBI WGS metagenome assembly MDSV01 (sample SAMN05326640, study PRJNA326480) | marine metagenome | isolation source: seawater | place: Atlantic Ocean: North East | collected 2012
CTCTATAATTTGGGTTCTACTTTCTTTAGTACAAAAATTTTCATACCAAGAAATCCAATCTGATGTATACCTATGTTTAGTCCATATCACATTTCCACCTTGGGTTCTTATTGATTTAGCAATTTTATTTATATTAGGGGCTATAGCTTCAACACCGGGCACTTCCACAATAGAAAGTTTGGGAATAATAAAACAATTTTGCATATCTATAGCTAAAAGAGCAGAAGTTTTTGGATTGATTTTTTCATGCATATTAAGCTTGCCTCTTCGCTTAACCACACGATCTTTTATATATTGAGGTATTTTTGTTTTATGCACTATTAGAACCCTTTAATTTTTGCATGTTTCTAATTAGTAATTCCTCTAAGTCTTTCACACCTTCTTCTCAATAACTCAGCTTTGGTTTTTATTCTTAAAGGTAAAGGTACTTAATTCCCAGAAAGTTTTGAATTAATATCTTATAAATATTTAAGCATGGACTGTTTAATTTGTATAGCATTTGATTTTATTAAAATTTCTATTTCTCTTTTTAAATTTTTTTTTTTAATATTAGTAAATTAAAATTTTTTATTTGGGTGAAATTTTTTATTATAACTGCTGTAAATTTAATCAAGGTCTTGCGATGAAAAGTATATAAATATTACTAAGGAAATTTCTTATGTTATCTCAATATGGAAAATAGTTGCTATAAACTTTAATGAGGTTATGGATAAAGAACTTCCTTTTTTAAATAGTAAATCTCAATAATATTATCATATTTAAATTATAGGAATATTTAAAATACAAAAAAATTCTTTTAGTTGGAAGAACTGAGCAGTCGATTAGTTTAAAATTATTGAGGGAACTTACTAGTACAAACAAACATATAATGGAAGGTGAAACATACTTTTTGAATCAACCTGTAAAAATTTTAAATTCCGATCATTAAGGAGATATCTGATGTTTAAAAAATTATATCTTGGAGTAGATGTTGGAACATATGAAACAAAAGGGGTATTAGTGGACTATGAAGGAAATGTTCATAATCAAGCATCTATAAAGCACGAAATGATTGTTCCAAAACCTGGTTGGGCTGAACATTCACCTAAAGATATTTGGTGGGGAGATTTTGTAAAGATAACAAAAAAACTTTTTAAGAAAAAAAATATTTTTCCTGAGCAGTTAAAAAGTATTGCGGTAAGTGCAATTGGCCCATGTATGCTGCCAATTGATGATAATACAGAACCTCTGTATTCAGGCATTCTATACGGAGTTGATACAAGGGCTACTAATGAAATCAATTTTTTAAATGATACATTAGGTAAGGATAAGATTTTTCATTTTAGTGGAAATTCTTTAACTTCTCAATCAATTGGTCCAAAAATACTTTGGCTTAAAAATAATCACCCGCACATATATAAAAAGGCAAAAAAAATAGTAACTTCAACTACTTTTATTGTTCAAAAGCTTACAAATCATTGTGTAATAGATCATTATACTGCTGCAAATTTTACACCGCTTTATGATAAATCAAATCTTAAGTGGAGTAGGGAACTTTCAGGAGATATTATAGATATATCAAAACTTCCTGAATTGAAGTGGTCAACAGAAATTGCTGGATATATCACGGAGAAAGCTTCCTTAGAAACTAATTTACCAAAAGGAGTACCAGTAACTGTCGGAACAATAGATGCTGCTGCAGAAGCAATAAGTGTTGGTGTTAAGGATACGGGTGACATGATGATAATGTATGGATCAACAATGTTTTTTATTGGTTTAACAAACGGTAATAAGTCAAATGAATCCTTATGGTCAGCACCATGGTTGTTTGAAAATGAATTTGCATTAATGGCTGGTAGTTCTACAAGTGGGACTATAACACAATGGTTCAAAAAAGAATTTGCAAAAGATTTAATATCCTCAGATGATGCATTTCAAGAGTTATCAAAAATGGCGGAAAAAAGTCCGATTGGGTCAAAAAATTTAATTTCACTTCCATATTTTTCAGGTGAAAGAACTCCTATACAAAATCCAAATGCTTGTGGGATGATATTTGGTTTAAATCTTACACATAAAAGGGAAGATATCTATAGATCATTAATTGAAGGAATTAGTTATGGGGCTAATCATATTCTTGAAACATTCAAGGAATCTGGTTTTAACCCTAAAAAAATTTTTGCCGTGGGCGGAGGTGTTAAAAATAATATTTGGTCAAGCACTATCTCAAATATTTCTGGTTTTAATCAAGAAGTAAAATTAACTACAATAGGAGCAGCTTATGGAAATGCGTTTCTTGCTGCTTTTTCATTAGGAGATGTAGGAAGAAGTGATATAAATATTTGGAACCCAGAAAAAAGAAAAATAATAGCAAATCCTGACCCATTATATTCTAAACAATTTGAATTATTTAAACTTTTATATGTGAACACATCTAAACTTATGAATAACTAAAAAATTTTCTTTTTACAAAATTAGATAATTAAATAAAAGGAACAAATTTATTTATAAGAATTATAGTAAGAGAGAAAAGAAATGAAAATTTTGATTATAGGTGCTGGGGGTATGGTAGGTCAAAAATTAGTTCAAAAAATCCTTGAACCAGATTTTAATTTCTTTAAGGCCTATGAGATTGTTCTCTTCGATCTCTATTTACCAAATTATAAAGATTCAAGGGTAACTCGCATATTAGGAAATATTGAAAATAATGAGATAATAAAAGAATTATCATCTAAAAGATTTGATGTTATATTCCACCTAGCAGCCATTGTGTCTGGTGAAGCAGAAACAAATTTTGAAAAAGGTTGGAATACTAATTTATTCTCAATCTGGCATTTGTTATCTTCTTTAAAAAATGAAAATATTAGTAGCTCAAACTCATATTGCCCAAAATTAATTTTCACTTCGTCTATAGCGGTTTTTGGTTCTCCTTTTCCTTATAAGATTAATGATGAATTCTTATGTTATCCTCAAACCAGTTATGGTGCACAGAAAGCTTCCGCAGAGCTGTTAATCTCGGACTTTTCAAGGAAAGGTTTTATAAATGGTATTTCAATAAGACTGCCTACAATATGTGTAAGACCTGGAAAACCGAATAAAGCAGCCTCGGGCTTTTTTTCAAATATAATAAGAGAACCTATTAATGGGAAAAAAGCTTATCTTCCTGTAGACCCAGATGTAAGACATTGGCATGCATCACCTAGGTCTGCAGTTAACTTTTTAATACATGCAGTTTCTTTAGAAGCATCTTTATTAGAGAACAGGAGATCACTTAATCTTCCTGGAGTGTCTTGTACAATCGAAGAACAAATTGAAGCATTAAGATCTGTAGTCGGTCAGAAAGCGGTTGATTTAATTATTCCAAAACCTGATCTTCAAATACAGAAAATGGTATCTGGGTGGCCTGAAAATTTTTCCCCAAAAAGAGCATTAGCACTTGGATTTAAAGCAGATAGTAGTTTTGAAAAGATTATAAAAATTTATATTGAAGATGATTTTAAAAGGTTAAAAAAACTATAGCTTCTGACACCAAAATTGGTACATATTTGCAAAAATAAATTGATCTTTTTTTTCAAATAAATCCCATTTATCTAAATCATAAAGATCATTATAATTAGGATAAACAAGTTTAAATTGATTTCTTTTTTTAATTTCATCAAATCCACAAAATTTTAATCCCAGATCTAAAAGACATTCTTTGATTTGGGGTAATGTAAATCGATGTTCTTGAACATGAAAGAGTAAATCTTTCAATGTACTCAAACTAAAAAAATCATCAGATAATCTTATCCATTTATGATGTTCCTCATTGGATTTAATTATTTTTTTTCTAAAAAATTTCATATTAGTTTTGGATGAATCTTTTACAGAAGATTTAATTTCATCTAAAATTTTTATAAGGTTTGCTCTTCCCAATTCACTATATAAAGCTATTCTCATAAATCCTCCTTTCCTCAAACAATTAGTAAGAACTCTCCACCCCGCCATTGGATCATTCATATGGTGTAAAACTCCACCACATTCAATAATATCAAATTTTTTACCTAATTTACTTAAATCTAAAATGTCAGCTTGCATATAGTCTATGTTATCTAAATTTAGCTCTAGTGTTTTTCTTTTTGCATATGAAAGGCTACTCAAACTCAAATCTATAGCTAAAATTTTGCTCCCTTTGAATTTTGATGCCGTTTCTATTGAATGTTGACCTGTTCCGCACCCAGCAATAAGAATTTTAGGTTCTTTGACTTTTAAAATATCACTATTAAATATCTTTAATCCATATTCTTTAGCTATTGAGGAAAATGGTTTAGGATTTAAAGCTAATGCTGAATTTATCCATCTAGGGTAGGGATTCTTTTCATACTGCTCCTTGACTTTAAAGGAAACTTCATCAGAAATACTATTTAATCTTGGAATTTTGGATTTTAGTTTTTCTTCGGACGTTGGTTCTAGGATTTGCCGTATTCTTACCTCTTCAATTTCATCATAAAATGTAATTAAGTGATTCCAACTATAATCACTAAGTGCTTTATAACTAGCTAAACAAAGTATACTAACTGGATTAGGATTTTCCCCTTTTAAAAGTTGTTCTTGTACAGATTTTTCTAATTTTTTGATTAAATTTTTTTCTTGCTCTGTTTTTTCATAAATATACTCATTTGTATAACATTGAAGTGCTAAAGCTTTTTGGAAATTAATAAGTTTTGTATCCCTTTTGATTTCTTTAATAGAAAATAATATTGCAGACCTAATTGATTTAAAAAGTGCTTCAAAATCTAAGTCTGGAATAGGGCAAACACTCATTAATTTTAACAAGATTTTAATTTTAGAAAGTCTAAAAATAGTTTCTTCAAGAAATAAACTTAATTTACCTTCAGAAAGCCTCTTTATCGAAGTAATGATTACTGGATCAAATTTCAAAAGACTAATTGTTGTTTTGACTATTTCTTTTGGTCTAACTAAAGTTTTGTAATCTAATAATTTCTCAATTAAATTAAGAAGCTCTGAATCGGGTTTTTTTAAACTGATTCCACTTATAGCAGTTCCTAAATTAAAATAAACTTGTATATAATCTGGCTTATATTTTAGTGCTTGTTTATAACTATTTATTGATTCTAAGACTTTTCCATCATGGAATAAAGCAATACCTAAATTATTATAAGCTTGTGGATAATTTGGATAAAATTCAAGTGCTTTTCTATAGCTATGAATAGCGTCTTCATTCAGACCCTTATATTTTAAAACAATTCCAAGGTTGTTATATGCAGCAGCATAATTCTTTTTTATTTTGATTGCTTTTTTAAAATTGACAATAGCTTCCTCACTAAGATCATTTTCATAAAGAGAAATACCAAGGTTATTATAAGCTTCAGCATAATTTGGATCAATTTTAAGTGCTTCTTTAAATTTTTTTATTGCTTCCTTATTTTTATTACTATCCTTTAAAGCTATACCAAGATTATTATACGCTTCAGCATAATTTGGTTTAATTTTAATTACTTTTTTATAGTTGTTTATTGCTTTATCTATATGTCCAAATTCATTTTGAGAAATAGCAAGATTTAGAAGTGCTTCAAGATAATTAGGACGTATTTTTAGAGCCTTTTTAATGGTTTCTATTGATTGCTCCAGATCACCCATACTTCTAAATGTAAGAGCCATATGATTATACACTTCAGCATAATCAGGTTTAATTTTGAGTGCCTTTTTATAGCTATTTATAGCATTTTCAAATTGTTTTAATTCATTATACAGACTTCCAATTAACAGAAATAGTTTGCTGGAATTAGGGTATAGGTTTAGTTTTTCTTCTGAAAAAATTAATGCTTCCTTATATTTTTTATTTTTATAAAAATTGAGTATCGATACTATTATTTTTTCAGGAGGATCTTCAGTTTTATATGTATCAGAAATTTGTACATTTTTATTAATTTTACTAAATTTTTCTTCCAATTTGATAAAAGAAAGTGACTCAATTTTATTTTTTTTAGCAGCGTTAAAAGCTCTTCTTGCTTCAGAAAGCATATTTGAATTTATCAATGCTTCAATATAACTAATCCAAAATTGGTCTACTCTTGAATTTTGTTCTAAGGCTTTTTTAAAAAATGTAATAGCTTCTGTAACTCTACCAATACCAAGAGCAAGCACTCCCATATTATGATTGGCATCAGGATGGTTAGGTTGAGCTTTTAGAATAGCAGTATAATATTGATCTGCTTCATGAATTTTTCCTGCCTTGTGAGCCTCAATTCCTTTTTTTAAAGCATCGTCAATTTTTAAGTTCATATTTAGCTCATAAAAAGATGAAACACTATTTTTTTTATCAAATACCATAGTTTAAAAAATATAAAAATGGTTAATCATTAAAATATCAAATTGTTAATTTAAATTATTTAAAATCCTAAAATATATAGTCCTCCAGTTAAAAAACTATTTTTTTCTTTACGAAGATTTGTTTTTTTAAAATATAGTAATTCGTAATCATACTTTTGACAAAGATCTAATATATATTCTTTTGAATGAGAATATCTACCAGATTTTTCGAGGTAAAAACCTTTTTTTTCAGTATGCTCCGTTGAAAATATTAATTTACCATTTCTTTTATTTCTTGATTTAATTAAATGAAAAATCTCTGACAAATTTCCAACATAAATGAAAACATCAGTAGAAGTAAAAATATCAAAATCAAGATTTTTTTGAGATAAGTATTCTGTTATATCATAATGGCTTAATTTATCATAAACATCTTTCTTATGAGCTTGATCTAGCATAGGCTTTGATAAATCAATACCTTCAATATTTTTACAATATTTGCTTAACTCCAAACCCATTAATCCTGTTCCACAACCTAAATCTAGAACAGAAAAAAGGGAAATATTTTTTTGTTTTTTTATAATCTGTGCAAGTATTTTTGGTATTTTGTATTTAAGTTTTTTTATTAATGATTCTTCAAATTTTTTTGAATAATTATCAAACAACTTTGTCACGTATTCTCTAGGTAGACTATCTCTTGTATTTCCTGTCAAGGAATCTAACATATGTGAGGCAAAAACATAATCAGGTTTGATTTTCAGAGCTTTCTTATAGCTTGATATCGCTTCTTCTGTATTTTCTAAATCTTTATAGGCATTACCCAAATTATAATGGGCAACAGCATAGTTTGGATTAATCTTCAGAGCTTTTTTGTAGTTTTCTATAGCTTTTTTTACATTGCCCTGATTTTTTAGAACATTACCTAAATTGAGGTAGGCTTTAGAATAGTTAGGATTGAACTTTAGCGCTTGTTCAAAGCTTTTTATAGCTGCCTCTAATTCCCCTCTATTTTTTTGTATATTTCCTAGATTAAAATGAGCTTCAGAAAATTTTGGGTTTATCTCAATAGTTTTTTTGTAACTTTCTACAGCTTCTTCTTCTTTTCCTTTTTCTTTTAAAACCGAACCCAGAGTAAATTGTGCAAGATAAAAGTTAGGATTGATTTTTAAAGCTTCCCTTAAACTTTTAATTGCATCTTCTAATTTATCTTTTTTATATAAAACACTACCAATGTTATAATAAACTTCAGTATAGTTAGGATTAATTTTGACTGCTTGCTTATAACTCTTTATAGCCTCATCTAGATCCTTTTTATTTTCTAGTATATTCCCAATATTATTATAGGCCTCAGCATAATTAGGTTTGATTTTAATAGCTTTCTTATAGTTTTTTAATGCATTTTCGTACTGACCTTTCAGCCTCAAAACATTACCAATATTAAAATAGGATTCAGCATTTTCTGGTTTAATTTTAAGAGCTTTTTTATAGCTATTTATTGCTTTTTTATAATCACATTTATTCTTAAAGATTATTCCCATATTGTTATATATGTCTGCAGATTCAGGTTTAATCTTTAGAGCTTTCTTATAATTATAGATTGCATTATCATACTGCTTCAAGTTAAAATTGATTGATCCCTGTATATTATGAAGAAAAACTGATTGTGGATACTGTCCTAATAACTTTTCTGCTAAATCTAATGCTTTTATAAAATTTCCTTGATTATAATAATTAATTAGAGTTTGTATCTTTTCTTTTGATGGATCTTTTGGAGTTAATATCTTTTCTGTAGGTTCAGCAGATAGATTTTTCATTCCCTCAATCGCTCTCTTATTCTTAGGGAATTTGATAAGAATAGAATAGTATATTGATTTTGCTTCCTCAGATAGCCCATCGTTTAATTTTTGTTTAGCTAATCTTAAGGCCTGATCAAGCTTCATTTTACTCAAAATGTTTTTAGGAGAAATATTATCTATATTAATTAGTAGATTTTTAATTTTTGTAATAGTATCTCCATTAATTCTACTTTTTTGAGCTTGATCAAATACTACTTTGGCTTCAGATATTCTTTTTAGTTTAATTAATAAATCAATATAACTGATCCAGAATTGTGGAACAGTTTGGTTTGCTTCTAATGCTTTTTTAAAAAAGGGAAGGGCCTCTTTAAGTTTGCCAACTACAACAGCTATAACACCCAAATTATGATTAGCATCGGGATGATTTGGTTGTATTTTTAGTATAGCTGTATACAACTTATCAGCTTCTTCAAGCTTTCCAGACTTGTGGGCTTCAATACCTTTCTTAAGAGCATCCCCAATAGTGATTTTCATGATATATCTCTTACTTCTAGGATGTATTATTAAATAATTTTAAGTAAAATGATTTTTGTAATAAGTAAAATTAATTGATAATCTAATCAATATTAAATTAACTTTGAGTTTTAGTATAGTTTTCTAACTTAGTAATTTATATTAATTTCATTAACAGCCAATATAATAGTATTCCCCATCTTAAAAAGCCAGCTCTTGTATTTTAACAGGTACTCTTTTAAGAACTTATCTCTTATAAATGTGAATTATTTTATTTTATTTTATAATTAAATGGACTTATTCTCAAGTATATAGGGAGAAATGAGCAAATGGTTAAGCCAAGGGAGAGCTTAACGTATTTTATAGTCCTTTTATCATACATTATCATAACCTATTGTTTATAATAACTAAATTAGGTTAATATCCTATTTTAATACAAATCTAATTAAATATTTGTATCCCCTTATTGAGTGCCCTTTTATGTTTTAAAACCTGACGATTCCCATAAATTAGGCAATTCTTATACTCTTTGTTATTAGGTTCTTTTATCAACTTTTTTATTATAATTTTAATGGTGTGCCCTATCCCCAGAAAATATATAATCAACCAGAATTATGCAAATTAATTGATTTATTTTAACAAATATTTGACTTAATATATTATAATGAAGCTAACTATTAAAGAAGCCCTGCAGAAGGGTATGAAAGCACATAAAGAAGGCAAGCAAGAAGAAGCTGATCAATACTATACCGCTATACTTAATGCTCAAAAAAACCATCCTGATGCTAACCATAATAGGGGTATTATAGCTGTAAGTCTTGATAACATTGAAGAGGCTCTACCATATTTTAAAAGAGCCATAGATACTAATCCTAAAATAGAACATTTTTGGTTCAGTTATATTGAAGCATTAATCAAGCTTAAGCGAATAAAAGATGCAAAAGCAGTGCTAAAGCAAGCAAAAGATAATATAATTAATAAGGATCTTTTAAATAAGTTGGAGCGAATGCATTTGGGAATGTCAACAACTGAAAACTTAAAGTCAAAAAAAAGCTTATTTACAAATGCAGTAGAGTTGAGAGAAAGTGGTAAGTTTAATCAAGCAATTGATCTACTAAAAGATGAAATAACGCAGTTTCCGCAAGATCCCAATTTGCAAGCGTTACTTTCACATTGCTACTTTTTAAATGGAAACATTCAAGAAGCTTCTATTCAACTTGAAAAAGCTAAAATTCTTGATCCAGATAATGCTATGGTAGGTTGGAATACGGTAAGACTTTTATTAAAAAGTAAAAAAGTTGCTGAAGCCTTAGTTATTGCTAGAAGTACTTATGCGCGTTTTCCAGATGATGTCGAAGGAATGGCGGTACTTGGAACATGCTTGAGGTCAAGTAATGATCTTGAGGAGAGCATGATATATTTAAATAAAGCAATTGAAATCAACCCCAATTATGCTGAGGCACTAATTAACAGGGGCCTTATTCAACTTGCTAAAGAAAATGAAGTTTTTGCACTCGAAGATTTAGAAAAAGCACATAAAATTAAACCATATTTAAAACAAATCTGGGATTTAGTTATTGGATTAAAGTTTAAACTTGAACAATATTCAGAGGCTATATTACTAATAATCAAAATGATTGAAATTGATCCAAATCATGAGAAAAGTTTTACATCACTTGCAGCTTGTAATCAAAAAGCAAATGATATTCTCTTAGCGATAAAGAGCTTTAAAAAGGTGTTAGAATTCAAGCCTGACGATGTCAAAAATATTATGAATCTTGGTATAGCGTATTATAAACAAGGTGATCTCAAGGCTTCTATCTCTACTTTCAAGAGGGCCTTAATCATTAAACCTGATTATGCTGAGGCCTTCAAAAATATGGGTGTTACTCTTGAAGGACAAGGCAAACTGGAAGAGGCACTAGAGGTTTATAATAAAGCACTAACTATCAAGCCTGATTATGCTGAGGTATACAACGGTATGGGTGTTACTCTGAAAACACAAGGCAAGCTGGAAGAGTCAATAAAGGCCTATAATAAAGCACTAACTATCAAGCCTGGTTATGCTGAGGCTTATAACAATATGGGTGTAACTCTGAACACACAAGGCAAGCTGGAAGAGTCAATAAAGGCCTATAATAAAGCACTAACTATCAAGCCTGGTTATGCTGAAGCTTATTACAACATGGGTATTTCTCTAAAAGGGCAAGGCAAGCTGGAAGAGTCAATAAAGGCCCATAATAAAGCAATAACCATTAAGCCTGATTATGCAGAGGCCTATAACAACATGGGTCTTGATCTTTTAGAATATGGTAAGATAGATGAGGCTATTAAGGCTTTAACCAAAGCGCTCTCCATCAAGCCAAATTATGCGGCAGCGGCTTGGAATTTATCAGGAACATCTGAAAATATTTGTGAATCTAAAAAATGGATTAATCTCTGTTTAGAATCTGACTCAAGCCATTTAGAAGCAAAACTAACATTAAGTGCACTACAATACTATGAAGGCGATAAGTCTGGATTTAATGACTTAATAAATTCCGCTTTAAAGGGACATTCATATTTACGTTCTTTTTTATGGGCCTTTGATTTGCCAAAGCTTCCAGAATTATACTTCCACAAATGTGCATTATTTGATCGTATGATAGCAATGAGTAAGAAGGATAGACCATTCTATGAATTTGGGGTTTTTAGGGGTTTATCATTCCAATATTTGATCAAAACTTTTAAAAAAGGTTATGGTTTTGACACATTTCAGGGTATTCCTGAAGATTGGTATGAGGAAAAAGCAGGGACTTATTCAAGTGATGGACAAATTCCTAAAATTGAGGGTGGAGAGTTCGTTGTAGGGAGGTTTGAGGATACGTTACCTTCTTTTTTCTCTGAACCCAAGGCTATGGCTTCTATAATTAATTTTGATGCTGATCTATATTCTTCAACAATCTGTGCTTTAAACTTTTCAAAACCAGTAATTGACAAACATACAATACTAATTTTTGACGAGTTCATAATTAATAAATATTGGGAGCAGGACGAATATAAAGCTCTTAATGAGTTTTGTTTAAAAAATAATTATACTTATGAAGTGCTGGCAATTTCATTTTTTACTAAACAAGTGGCAGTACGTTTGTTGGGCAAATTATAAGTAATTTTTTGAATCAAATAGTTTAGATTATTGTTACTCGATTAAATAGATAGAATTGTACCAGTCTTTATTAAAAACCCTCCTATGAAATTTCCTAAACACTCGTCATAGAGTTTTTCTAAAGCCTCTTCTAGATAAGTATCAAATTTTTCTTCAAACAATTTTAGATCCCTAAAAAGATTTTCTTCTTGAAATAGGAATTAGGATCTAAATTAAAATTTTTTATGGAATCTAACAAATATTTTATCTAAGAAGCGGTTTGGTGGAGCCAAGGAGGTGCTTAATGCATCTTCACTGTAATTATTGATCTTCATATATAACTTATTGTTTATAAAAATGAAGTAGAAACATTATCTTATTTCAAAAGAAATGCAAATAAATAAATGTGTGCCCTAATTGAGTACCCTTTTATGGGCTAAAATCATTCATTTATAATAGTAAAGACAAGAGGGAGACATACCTGAATAATCATTATAAAGAGGATGAGGCGGTTCGTAGGGAGGATTAATACCATTATAATAAAATTCTCTTTTTTTATTTTCATCTATAATTTTATATAATTTTTTTAAATTAATGTGGTTTGGAAAACGATACTTGTAAATTTCATACCAAGCCATGAAAGATGCTTTATTTTTTCCTCTTTGCCATTTAAAAATTTTATCCTTACCTAATTGATTTTTATAATCCATTGGGTCAATGATACCATTTCCTTTGCGCCATGGGTTTATATTTCTGGATGCATATTCATGAATTATTTCTGGATTTTCTAGGGAATTCATTAAAAAAGTAACTGCATCATGGATGGATGTACCATTTTTTGATTTAAATGAGTAAAGGTCTATACCTTGATATTTAGCCATTTCTGCGAAAGTAATAAGAACGTTTATACCTAAATTCTGATACCAAATAGCGGCATTTCCTCTAGAAGTTTGATAAGGCAGGCTCCCATCAACTCGCATAGTATCCATAATATCAATAAAACCTTTTAAACTTGATTTGAAACCATCTATATCATCAAACAAGATACTTCCAGCCATTAGGGCATTGTCAACTTGCAACCTTGTAGATTCATAGCGCATTGGAGTACAACAATTAATATTATTATGGCCAGATATTTTAACTTTTTTGGGCTTATTTTTGATCCCGTCATGACCTGCAAACCAAGCACTATTTTTTTTATATTTTATATGCTTGCCAAGTATTTTGGATTTTAACCAATTATTAATTAATTTGCGACGATCCTCAGTAAAGTTTGGATGACTGTCTAATAATTGTATTGCCCATGCAGATGCTAAAAAAAATTGTCCAGCACTACCAATAGTGTGACCATACCTTTTTTTTTGGTCCATGGAAGGATAGTTATTTTTTGCATAAGTTTCTAGTAATTTTAATGTATATTCACCTGCATCAAAACTCTCATCAATAATTCCTTTATACAAACCAAAAAAGTGTGAAGAACTCATTATTATTTTATCAATTAAAATTTCAGAATAGGCACTTTTTCTCAAGTCTTTAGGATTTTTAAGGTATAAAAATGGAATAATTTCTTCTGCATATGAAAAAAATCTATTTTTACATATATTTTTTAATTCATTTTCTTTTAAATATTTCTTACGATCATTAAGGTTCTCTAAAGAGCCTGGATGGTTTATTTTAATTTCACTTTCTTTATTTACGAACTCTAGCCTAATTTCTTCATTCTTCGTTAATTTCTCTAGATTATAACCAGGTATATTGGTTGATTTTTTTTCTCTAATACCAAGCTTTTCCATTTTTTTTCTAAGATCTATCACTTCATTAGAATCTATTTTCCCATCAAATTTTTTATTCTCATCTGTATAGAATCTTTTAATTGCTTTATATGTCTTCTCACCAGCTAGACCGTCTACTGAACCAGCAGGATAGCCCAATTGATTTAAGATACTCTGAGCTGATTTTATATAGGATGACGCTTCAAGAACACATATTCCAAGAAGCCAGAACGAAACTATTAATGAAAATCTACACATTTTAATAACTTTTTAGCTTAATTATAGTTAATTGAAAAGTAACATTACCTATAATTTATAATTTGGAAAACTAAAATACTTTATCATTTGAAATTAGTTACAATTATAAAATGCTTTATTTTCAAGCATATAAGGAGACATGATAGGATTGGTGGAGCCAAGGGGGATCGAACCCCTGACCTCTTGCATGCCATGCAAGCGCTCTCCCAGCTGAGCTATGGCCCCTGATTTCGAAATAATACTAATCAAAAAAAAATTAAATAAAAAGATAAAAATTAATCAAAGAAATATAGTTCAACTCTCATCATCTTCTTTAGCTACGTCTGGAATTACATCAATTGGAGATGTATCTTCTTCTTCTTCCTCCAATAAGTCATCTTCTAAATCCACGTTAGAATTAGTTTCTTCTTCTAAGTCTTCATCCAATATAATATCTTCAGGCTCTATACCTTCAATGTTAGTAGTAGAAGTTGTTTTTTCTGCGGTTGATTTTTTTGATGGTGTATCTTTTGTAGATTTTTTGAATACTTCCATTATAGAGTCTAAGCTAAAAGTATGTTCGCAGTTTGGACAGATTAAAGGATCTTTATTTAAATCATAAAAACGAGTATCACATTTTGGGCAAGTACGTTTTTTCCCCCATGTTTCTTTTGCCATCTACTTTCCTTTAATTGTTTTTTTCATTCATCTGCCATAACTATGAGAGGTTGTCAAAAACTTAAATATATTTTTTTATAAAATATATTTAATAAGTGTACCTTAGTTAAGTATTTGCTATAGTAATTTATTAATTTTGTAAAATTTTTGTTTTTGAATAAGTTTAATAATGACTTTTTACAGTCCTGAATTTGACAGATATATAATAATTAATAGAAAAAACAAAATTCGTAGACTCTCTCTAAAGGTTTGCAGAATTACTTGTAAGATTTCTATTAATGCGCCAATGTATTTATCAAATTCAGATATAAGTAATTTTTTTTATAAAAATCATAGTTGGATAACAAAACAACTTAGTAAGTGTGTTGTTCCTAAGATTATTGATAAGGGCTTAATGATTCCAGTTGAAGGAAATTTTTATGAAATAGTTATGAAAAATAATGTTTCAAAAATTAATTTTCTTGCAAAAAATAAAATTTGCTTACCTATAGACATCAAAAATATAGGCTATGAAGTACAAAAATTTCTTATAGAATATTGTAGATATATAATGATCCCAATTATTTTTAAAAAATCAAATTTAATCAAAAAAAAAATTCTAAAAATAAGTTTTAAAGACACTAAGTCGAGATGGGGATCTTGCTCTTCTAGAGGATCTATTATGATCAATTGGCGTCTTATAATGGCTCCTCCATCTGTTTATCAGTATGTTATAATACATGAATTATCACATTTGGTTCATATGAATCATGGTCCTCTTTTTTGGAGATTAGTAAATAAATTACATCCTAGTTACTTATTAGATAAAGAATGGTTAAGAAAAAATGGTCAGGAAATAAGAAAATATAAATTCTGAAAAATTAAATTGACAAAATATATCTTTTGTGATCACAAATTATAATGAATAAAAAAAATACTAATTATGATATAGTATTACCAACTCATGAAATGATATATAGAGCTCTTAGAGCTGATATTATTGGTGGTTATTTAAATCCTGGACAAGTTTTAACTTTAAGATCTTTGGCAAAAAAATTTAATGTTTCAACAATGCCTATACGAGAAGCTGTTAGGAGGTTAGTAGCAGAAGGAGCACTATTAATTTCTTCTTCTGGCCGTATTTCTGCTCCCAAACTCACAAATGATAGAATTGAAGAGCTTGCCAGTTTAAGGGCAATTTTAGAACCGGAATTAGCTTCAAAAGCTTTACCTAGGGTTCATGATGCTTTAATCGATAGATTAGTTTTAATTAATAGTCAAATAGAGGAGATGATAGTAAAAAAAAATGCTATTGGGTACGTTAAAAGTAATCTTGAATTTCATAGGACACTTTATTTAA
>MDSV01184068.1_pt1 | contig 15746 bp, 15 predicted proteins | sample 810851 | NCBI WGS metagenome assembly MDSV01 (sample SAMN05326640, study PRJNA326480) | marine metagenome | isolation source: seawater | place: Atlantic Ocean: North East | collected 2012
AAGAGTCCTAAAAGGACCATCTTGAAACTTAATTTCATATTTTTCTCCTAAACTTTTATAAATAAATTCTTCTAAAGGCGCAGTTTATACGTTAAACCCCTTTTTCATCCAGTTAATATTTCTAAAATTGTGTTCCTATTTCAAATTGGAAAGACTCTGTTCGATCTAAATCCCCAGCATTTCCAGTTTGTGCAATAGCTAAAGACATAGGACCTAATTGAGTTATCCAAGTTGCACCCACACCAATAGAGTATCGTAACTCACCAAAATCTATCTCACTACAATTTATATTAACAGTTTCATCTCCGCAATCCTGGGCGAAGACATTACCAAAATCCACAAAGAATGAAGTTCTAACAGATCTTTGGTCTTCTAGGAAAGGCAATTTAAATATGAAGTCAAATCCCCCTTCTATCAAATAAGCGCCACCTATAGACCTGTCATCTCTATACCCATAGTAGGGGTTAAAATAATAATCTCCATTCTCATCTTCTAAAGGCTCCCCATTTTCATCTAATATATAAAGAGAGTGATTTGCTCTAGGTCCCAAAGTATTTGCCTTGAATCCTCTTACTGAAGTTATACCTCCTGCATAGAAGTGTTCGTAAAAGGGAGGAACATTAGTATCGCCATAAGCCTCCATTGCACCAATCTCCCCTCTAAGACCTATTACAAATTTACCATTTGCTATTGGTCTAAAATATTTATGTCGATACATAGCTCTAGCATAAGTTATAGAGCTACCAGGCAAAGATAACGATACATTAAATGATTGAGATTGACCTGCAGTTGGAAAGATTCCTCTATTTAGGGTTATTCTTTGCCAACTTAATTCAGTTTTATAAGCTTCAAATTTATTTCCTTCTGATTGAGTAAAAGCTAATACTTGTTGAGCTGATGAAGTACCAGTATCAATGGTCGTATTTTCATATCTAAATCCTAGACCCACCCTCTCTATGTCGCTAATCGGTAGACCAAATTGTATTCCTGCACCAAAAGAATCCGAGGTATAACTTGCTATATTGAATTGTCCATAATCAGACTCATTAAAGAAAATACTATAGCCTCTACTAACTCCATCTATGGTGAAATAGGGATCTAAGTAACTAAAGCTATAACTTCTCCTCCAGTTGCTATCATTAATTCCAATATTGACCTTCTTGCCCGTCCCAAATGCATTATTTTCAGCATAATTTAGACCTAAAACTAATCCCCATGAGGAATAGCCAAAACTTCCCCCTATACTTCCAGAAACTTCTTCTTCAACTGTGAACTCAACATCAACTTGATCACTAACTCCCGGAACAGGGACTGTCTCATACTGAACTTCACCTTTGAAAAAACCAAGTCTCTCTAGTCTTAGTTTAGAGTTTTCAATTAAACGGTTTGAAGCCCATGATCCCTCCATTTGTCTCATTTCTCTTCTTAAAACAACGTCATGTGTTCTATTGTTTCCTAAAAATACTATCCTTCTAACATAGGTTCTTTGTTGGGGATCAACATAGAACGTTAAATCTACTTGACCTGTGTTTTCATCGATTTCAGGCACTCCGTTAACTTCAGCAAAGCTATATCCTTCATTACCTAGCACATTAGTGAACAATTCCTCTGTCTCTGTAACTAAGAATTGAGAATACGTACTTCCTTCTTCAATCAATATTAGAGATCTAAGTATTTCTTCATCAACTGGTAGATCTCCTACTAGATTTATTTTGTTTATTTCAAAAGTGTCTCCCTCTTTTATATTTAAAGTTATATAGACAGATTGTTTATCAGGAGAAATTGACACTTGGGAGCTTTGAAGTTCAAACTTTACATAACCTCTATCTTTATAAAAAGAGGTTAGAGTTTCTATATCGCCTTTAAGCTTTTCCCTTGAATATTTATTATCCCCTGAAAAAAAGGAGAGCCAACCTCCTTCACTTAGCTCAAAATCTCTTAGTATTTCTTCGTCTTCAAATAATGTATTTCCAACTATGTTAATACTTTCTATCTTCGCAACCTCGCCTTCTTCTATTTCTATATCTAAAGCTACTCTATTTCTTGCTTCATTTTCAGTTTTTACATCTACCTTAGCTCCATACCTTCCCTGAGATACATATTGCCTTTGTATTTCTAAAGATAAGCTATTTAATATAGATCGCTTAAAAACTTGACCTGCTGATAAACCAGCTCCTTCTAGTCCTTTAATTAAATCTTCGGTTTTTATTGCTTTATTTCCATCTATATCTATTGATGAAATAGATGGCCTTTCATCAAGACTTATAAGCAAGATATTTCCATCGCGACCAATCTCGATATCATCAAATTGACCTGTGGAGAATAAAGACTTCGCCATATCCCTAAGTTTATATGAGTCTACTTTATCCCCTACAGAAACAGGTATGGCTGCAAATACACTCCCTGCTGATACTCTTTGTAGCCCACTCAACCTGATATCACTAACCACCCATTCCTCTTCTTCAGAAAGAAGAGCTGAAGTGTATGAAAGCAAGAGGCTTAAAAACAATAAAGGAAGTGTTAGGCTTTTTTTCATTAAATTGTTCTACTTATATCATTAAAAATAGCAAAAATACTCAAACCTAATATTAGGAATACGCCAATTCTATACGAATATTCAATAAAAGCTTCTGAAAGCTCTGATCCTTTAACCTTTTCTATACCGATAAGTACTAATCTGCCACCATCTAAGACAGGAATCGGTAGTAAATTTATTAAGCCCAAATTAATACTCATAATAGCTAGAAAAGTGATGAAGGGTACTAATCCAGCTTTAGCTGCAGAACCAGAGAGTTGGGCTATTTGGATAGGACCTCCTATATTATCTGTTGATACTTGTCCAAAAATTAACTTTTTGATTGAATCTAATATAAGTAAAGTATATTCAATAGTTCTCTCTGTTCCCCTAGCTAATGCTGTTATCGGATTATGGGTAATTTCAATAACCAATGAGTTAGGTAATTTAGATATAGGAATGAAATAAATACCCAATCTTCCCTTGATTTTTCCATCTACATTCACAGAAGGTATAACCCAGATCTTAGAAAGAGCCTCTCCGTCTCTTTCAATGACAAACTGAACTTCTTCCTCTGGTCTAGATGAAATTTCCTGAATTAAATCTTCTTGTGTACGAATTTGAATTTCATTTACTGAAGTTATTTTGTCTCCTGCAAAAAGCCCCATTTCACTGGCAGCACTGCCTTCAACTACACTCTCTATAATTGGTGGTCTAAAAGGACTTATCCCTAATTGATTAATAGGGCTGATTTGAGAAGAGTCATTTAGCCAATCATTAATCTCTATAGATGTAGATTTGTAGGACTTGTTATGGATATATTTTATATCTATAGTTCCAGACTCCCCCATTCTGCTAGCCAATCTTGTATTAATGTCAGTAAAGCTATTAATCTTGTATCCATCAACTTCTAAAATCTTAGATCCTGTTTGTAAACCATACTCTTCTGCTAATGAGCCTTTTTGAACATGTCCCACTAAAGGAGCAAGATCCTTAACTCCGATCATAAAAACTAGTGAGAAAGCTAATACAGCCAAGATAAGATTTGCAAAAGGGCCTGCAAATGCAATTATTGCTTGCTCTTTAAGACTTGCTTCTGAGTAGGTTTTTAATTTCTCTGGGTTAGGTATTTTTTTATAATCTGGAAAATCATGCTCTCCAAGCATTTGTATATACCCCCCCAAAGGCAGTATTCCTATAGAAAAATCAGTTCCATTTTTGTCTGGTCTACTAAAAAGCTCCTTTCCAAAACCAATCTTAAATTTTAATACATGGACTCCACTCCACTTAGCAGCAACAAAGTGTCCTAATTCATGAAAGCCAACAATCACAGCTATAACAATTAAGACAGAAATTACAAATAACAAATAATCCATTACGCAGCTAAACCTTTAATTATTAAGTCGGCACTTCTTCTAGCTATTAAATCAACTTCCTTTATAGAGCTTATATTGTCTACTTTCTTTATTTCATTTATTTCTAGAACTTCAGAGATTACTCTTGGTATGTCTAAATATTTTATAGATTCATTGAGAAACGCCTCTACAGCTACTTCATTTGCTGCATTTAATAACGCAGGAGCCGTTCCTCCTGTGATCAAGGCTTCCGTAGCAAGTCCTAAGCAAGGAAATTTATCAAAGTCAGGGTCTAAAAAAGTTAAGGGGCCAAGCTCTGAAAGATTAAGAGATTCAACATTAGAATTAATTCTATTCGGAAAGCCTAATCCATAAGCTATAGGTATCTTCATATCAGGTTTGCCTAATTGGGCAATGATGGAATTATCTTTAAATTCTACTAATGAGTGAACTATACCCTCAGGATGAATAATTATTTCTATTTCATTAGTATCTGATTCAAATAACCATTTTGCTTCTATTAGCTCCAAGCCCTTATTCATTAATGTTGAAGAATCAACTGATATCTTTCTTCCCATTGTCCAAATGGGGTGGTTTATAGCTTCTTCCATCGTTACATTAGCCAAGTCAGTCTTCTTTTTATTTAAAAAAGGCCCTCCTGAACCAGTCAATATGATTCTAGAAGCTTTTTCTTTTTGGTTTCCTCTGGAAAGGCATTGATGTATTGCACTGTGCTCACTATCCAGAGGAATAATTAATCCTCCGTTTTCTTTGCATATTTTATTAAGGTACTCTCCAGCAACAACATAAGATTCTTTGTTTGCCAATAGTACTCTTTTTCCTGAAGATAAAGCCGCTTCTACACCATTTAACCCTGCTATACCAACTACAGCTGCTACGACTGTATCTATAATATTGGAGGAAATTAAACTTAGAAGATCTTTCTCTTTATTTATCACCTCCAAAGATTGATCTATGTCTTTTATTGCATCTTTTATGCTAATGAAGGAACTCTCATCTTCTAAATAAATAAAATTAGGCTTAAATAATTTTATTTGTTCTAGTAACAAAGGATGGTTGCTTTTAGCAGCAAGAAGCTGAATATCAAACATACCTGGATTTGATTTAACTACATCTAATGTAGAACTTCCTATTGAACCAGTAGAACCTAGAATAGCTAAATTTCTCATTTGATAAGGTGGAAAACAAAAAAGTTAAAAAATAAAAAAACAGGAAATGCCGCTAAATGACTATCTATTCTGTCAAAAATCCCTCCATGACCGGGAATCAAATTAGACGAATCTTTGGTTCCAGATACTCTCTTAAATAGGCTAGCCGAAGCATCCCCTATAATTGAAAAAATAGAAGTAATAAGTATTAGAAGCAATACGGGGACAAATGATACTTCCTTCGAAATAGAAATTGAGATGCTAAGAAAAAGTGAAGCTACAACTACCCCTCCGATAAATCCCTCTAGAGTTTTTTTTGGACTAACATTCTGGAGAAATTTTCTTTTACCCAGAGATTTACCTATGAAATAAGCAAAAACATCTGTAAAGGCTGCTATACAGATTATAAATAAAAGAATCCCCCTTATATTAAATTCTGGGCTCAAGGCAAACTGATTAAATAAAATTAAATTAACTCCAGCTGAAAAACCTAAGAAAGAAATAACTCCAAATAAAATCCAAGCCTTAGGCGACTGCAAGAAGGATTTATTATGAGGAAAAGCTAGTATTAGAGGAATTAAAAATATCCACAAAGAAAAACTAAGCGTGATAAATATAAGATTAAACATCAGTAAGTCTTTAATTAAATAAGCGAGAGCAAAGAAAGAGATTGACCATATAGAGGCAGTTAAATTACTGAACCTTAGTCTTATAAATTCAAAACAACAAAGAGAAATAATTATATTGAAAACAAACCACAAGGGCATATCAGGCGCAAATAAAATTAATCCGGTCACTAAAAGCGCCATTAAAATTCCACTTATAAGTCTTGCCTTATCCATTACTGCCCTGAAAATTAGATTTATCTCCAAAATTTCTTTTTCTAATAGAGTAATCTTCTAGCGCTCTATCAAACTCTTCTTCATCAAAATCAGGCCATAAGATATCCGTAAAAAAAAGCTCTGTATAAGCTAAATGCCATAACAAAAAGTTACTTATTCTTTTCTCTCCTCCAGTCCTTATACAGAGATCTGGGTCAGAGAAACCTGACAGGGAAGTATGCAGCGAAAATAACTCTTCATCTACTTCTTTATTTAGTTCCAGAGATCTTAGTTTATTTACCGTTTCTAATATTTCCCAGCGACCGCCATAACTTGCGGCAATCAATAAATCCAACTGTTTATCCTGTTCCTCTTGATGGGTTTGAATTTCAGATTCCTTCATCTCATCCTGCAGCTCTATTGAGAATTTGCTTAAGTCACCAATGAATTTTAAGCTTACTTTATTCTCGATTAGACTAGGAACTTCCTCTTTAAGAGCTTTAGATAATAGTTTCATTAAAAGATCTACTTCTTCTGGAGATCTATTCCAATTTTCACTACTAAAAGTAAATAGAGTTAGTGTTTTAATTTTCTTTTCTACAGCTAATTCTATTGCTAGTCTAGCTTTCTTGACACCTTCTTCATGCCCTGAAACCCCAGGCAAACCTTTTTTTGCAGCCCATCTATTATTGCCATCCATGATTATGGATACATGATTTGGTAAATTCTGAATAGACATAAACCAAGAATTCTAAAAATCTAGTAAATCCTTTTCTTTTTGGTTTAAAAGTTCATCTACTTTTTGAACATATAAATCTGTTAACTTCTGCATTTCTTCCTCCCCCTGTCTTTCTTCATCTTCAGAAATCTCCTTTTCCTTTAAGAATTCCTTCAATTGGCTGTTTCCATCTCTTCTTGTATTTCGCACAGAAATTTTGGCATTTTCTGCTTCTGTTTTAGCTTTTTTTATAAAATCTTTTCTTGTCTCTTCGGTTAAATCGGGAAGGATAACTCTTATGGTGTCACCTGAAGTTGTTGGATGCAGGCCTATATCTGATTCCATGATGCACTTCTCTATATCTTGAACAACTGATTTCTCCCAAGGGACTACAGCTATAGTTTTTGCATCCTCTACAGATAGATTTGCTAGTTGGTTTAATGGAGTAAGATTTCCATAGTAATCAACTTTTATTGCATCAAGTAAAGAGGTATTAGCTCTACCGGTTCTAATTTTTTTAAAGTTGTTTTCCAAGGCTGATAAGCTCCTATCCATAGAATTCTTTGCATCTTCTAATATTTCTTGCAACACAACTTAAGCCTCTTCAATTTGTGACATAACTTCGGAAGCAAAATCTTTTTGTTCTACCTCTATTCCTTCTCCTACCTCAAGTCTGATGAATGAGACGACTTTTGAGTTATTTTCATTAAGTAATTTCTGTATAGACTGATTGGGGTCTTTAACGAAGGGTTGCTTCACAAGACTTACCTCTGATAAATATTTATTAACTCTTCCTTCCACCATCTTTGCTTGAATTTCAGGAGGTTTGTTTTCTCCTTCAACTTGAGAAGTGATTATTTCTCTTTCCTTTTGCAGTATCTCTTCATCTAGATCTTCTGGTAATACTACAAGCGGGCTTGATGCTGCTATATGCATTGCTAAGTCTTTAGCGAGCTCTTCATCACCGCCATCTATAGAAATTGAAACTCCTATTTTTCTATTTCCATGCAAGTAAGTTTCAACTGAACTTCCCTTTAAGACCTCTAACTTTCTAATTCTTATGTTCTCTCCTATCTTTTGGATTAGAGCTTGTCTCGATTCTTCCATATCAGACTGTAAACTTTCCAAAGGATTTTCATCCTCTATTAATTCCTTAGAATGAGACATAACTGAATCACAAAAAGTTAAGAAATTTTCATCTTTAGCTACGAAATCAGTTTCACAATTAACCTCTACCATTAGTGCATTAGTTTTGCTTTCATCTAAATCAACCAGGATTATTCCTTCTACAGCTGTTCTAGATGCTTTTTTTTCAGCCTTAAGAGCGCTACTCTTTCTTAGGTTAGTTATAGCCTCTTCAATATCGCCATTTGATTCTTGAAGAGCTCTTTTGCAATCCATCATTCCCAATCCAGTCTTATCTCTTAATTCTTTTACTTGAGAAGCTGTAATTTGAGTCATTATCCTTCCTCCTTATTATCTTCTTCGACAGATTCTTCTGCTTTAGGTTCAGGTTTTTCTTCCTTTACTTCTGCTGTAGTTTCTTCTGCCTCTGTCTCTTCTTTTTGAGCTTTAGGTGCTTCATTTTCTTTTTCATCTTTTTTAGATTTAGACCTGATTATGGCTGGACCTTTCTCCTCTTCTACATTTGGTTTAAGTCCTGTAGCTAACTTAGAACCCTCTAAACAAGCATCTGAAACGGCTCTTGAAAATAAAGAAATAGATCTGATTGAGTCATCATTCCCTGGAATTACATAGTCTATATTGTCTGGACTGCTATTTGTATCTACTACAGCAATTATTGGAATTCCCATCTTGCTGGCTTCAGAAACTGCTATAGATTCTCTTTTTACATCTATTACAAATAGTGCATCTGGCAACCCACCTAGTTCTCTAACTCCACCAATAGCCTTTTGTAGTCTATCTATCTCTCTTTGTAGCTTTAAACCCTCTTTTTTTGTTAATTTATCAAAGGTTCCATCTTCTTTTTGTCTAAGTAGATCTTCGAGTCTTCTTATAGAAGATCTAATAGTCTTGTAGTTAGTTAACATACCACCCAGCCATCTTTCGTTGACATATGGCATGTTGCATCTTTCTGCTTCGCTCTTAATAATCTTGGATGCAGTATGTTTTGTTCCTACAAAAAGAATTTTATTATTCTTTTGTGCTACAGATTTAACATAAGACAGAGCAGGCTTAACTAATTCTTCTGTTTGCCTTAGATCAATAATGTGGATTTTATTTCGGACGCCAAAAATATAAGGTTTCATTTTTGGGTTCCAGTATTTTGTGTGGTGTCCAAAATGCACACCAGACTTAAGCATATTCTCTATGGATAATTCATCCATGGCGCTCTCCTGTATTATGACAATTCAAAATTGCCGGGTTAATCTTCCGTGTTTACTTGGTTCAACCTTGGATGAGCAATCCTAAAGCACCCGAACTAAGCCTAATAACACGTGTATCGTTATTTACCCCTATAAATAAATTAATTTACTTATAAGGGGGTGCGTTTATACCATAATTTAGGGTGTTTTAGATAGATAAATATCAGAAATCTCGTATAAACCAGGCCCCTGTCCCAACAACCATCTAGCTGCAATAAAAGCGCCTTCAGAATATACCTTTCTATTTAGAGATTTATGAGAGATTTGTATTTCTTCATTATTATTTATGAAAGATAAAGAATGACTTCCTGAGAGGTCTTCTATACGGTTACTCTTAATGCTTATATTATTAGTCAAACTAAATTCTTCTTGAATAAAGTTTTCTAAATCAAGTGCTGTTCCAGAAGGAGAATCTTTCTTATTTTTATGATGTGTCTCCTCTATTGAGATAATAGTAGTTTCAGAAATAAACGGTAATAGTTCTTTGATCATTCTTTTAAGACTATATATACCTAGACTTGTATTTGGAGCTAATAAAATCGGTATATAATTAGAAGAGCTTTCTATTTCTTCTTTTTGTTCATTATTAAACCCTGTAGTGCCAATTAACATTGGAATTCTTTTTTCTACAGCTTGTTTAAGAATCTCTATACTGAAAGAGGATTCAGAAAAATCAATAATCATAGATGCATTTGGTATTTCTAACTCTTTTGAAGAGGCAGAGTAAACAAGCTCAAAATCTAGAAATTCATTCAGACATTCTTTGAGGCTGAGGCCCATTTTCCCTGTTGCGCCTGATATTATTAGTTTATGCTTCATTTTTTTACTCTCTCTCAAAGAAAGATTTAACTTTCTCAAACCAATCTGTACTTAAAGGATTATGATTATCTGATTGAACTAGTGATTCATCAATCTGCTTGAATAGTTCTTTTTGTTTTGATGAAAGATTTTGAGGTGTTTCAACGACCACTCTACATAAAAGATCACCTGTTTTGCTACTTCTAATCTTCGTTACTCCCTTTCCTCTTAATCTAAATAACTTTCCTGTTTGTGTACCTTCAGGAATCTTTATTTTTACTTTCCCACTTAAAGTAGGGATTTCAATAGAACCCCCCAATGCTGCCTGGGTGATACTTATAGGAGCTTCACAATAAAGGTGTGATCCATCCCTTTCAAAAACCTCATGTGGCTCTACCTGTATTTGTACAAATAGATCTCCATTCTGACCTCCAACAGGTCCGGCTTCTCCTTCTCCAGCCAATCGAATTCTATCGCCATTATCTACTCCAGCAGGTATTTTGATGGACAATGTCTTGTTTCTCTCAATTCGACCTTGTCCCCTACATTCTTTACAAGGGTTAGAAATTATTTGTCCAGATCCAGAACATTGACGACAAGTTTGTGAAACTGAGAAAAATCCTTGTTGCATTCGTACTTGACCAGCTCCATTACATCCAGGACAGTTTGAAGGACTAGTACCTGGCTCTGAACCAGATCCATTACATCGATCACATGAATCTAGTACAGGGATAGTAATTTTCTCAGTAACTCCTTTGACTGCCGATTCTAAGTCTATGGAAAGAGAATACTGGAGATCTGAGCCTCTTGTACGTCTTGATCTAGTAGTTCTTCCAAAAGGATCTCCGCCTCCAAAAATATCTCCGAAAATATCTCCGAAAATATCGTTAAATGCATCAGTTGGATTTCTGCCAGAACCAAAACCAGATAAATCTACCCCATCATGACCAAACTGGTCATAATTAGATCTCTTAGATGAATCAGAAAGAACTTCATAGGCTTCTGTAGCCTCCTTAAATTTTTCAGCTGCAGAAGGGTCATCCGGATTTCTATCCGGATGATATTTCATTGCTTGTTTTCTGTAAGCTTTTTTGAGTTCAGAATCTGAAACCCCCTTGCTTACTCCCAAAACATCATAATAGTCCCTTTTTGACATAATGGGTTTCTCTGTTAAAGCAATAAAAGCTTAGTGCTTTTCTTCTTTTACTTCCTCGAAATCAGCATCTACTGCTTCTGCTTCAGCATCATTACTAGATTCTGCTTGAGGTTCAGCTTGGTCTTCCTTGGCTTTTTCTTCATATAGCCTTTGTGCTAAGGGAGAAGAGGCCTCACTCAATGCTTTTATTTTTTCATCTATTACTTCTTTATTACCTTCTTTCAATGCAGCTTCTAAATCTTCTATTCCTTTTTCTATTGCTTCCTTTTCTGAATCTTCTGCTTTATCTCCAGCTTCTTCCAAAGTTTTTTTGCAGCTATGTACGAGATTTTCACCAAGATTTCTTGTCTGAACTAACTCCTCAAATTTCTTATCTTCTTCAGCATGAGCTTCAGCATCTTTCACCATTTGTTCTATTTCATCATCTGACAATCCGCTTGAAGCCTTAATCTCAATTGATTGCTCTTTGCCTGTTGCTTTGTCTTTTGCAGAAACATTTAAGATACCATTTGCATCTAAATCGAATGCAACTTCAATCTGTGGCATTCCTCTTGGTGCAGCTGGAATATCAGTTAAATTAAACTGACCTAAAGTTTTATTTTCAGTTGCTTGCTTTCGCTCTCCTTGTAAAACATGAACCGTCACTGCTGTTTGATTATCTTCTGCAGTGGAAAAAACCTGAGATTTATTAGTTGGGATAGTCGTATTCTTCTCTATTAATGGAGTCATTACTCCTCCCATTGTCTCTATTCCTAGAGTTAAAGGAGTAACATCTAAAAGAAGAACATCTGTCACATCACCAGCTAAAACAGCTCCTTGAATAGCAGCTCCTACCGCAACAGCTTCATCAGGATTAACATCTTTTCTAGCAGATTTTCCAAAAAAATCTTTAACTTTTTCTTGAACTAGGGGCATTCTTGTTTGTCCGCCTACTAAAATTACTTCATCAACATCAGAAGTGCTTAACCCTGCGTCTTTAAGTGCAGTTTTAACCGGTCCCAATGTTCTTTCAACTAAGCCCTCAACCAAAGACTCTAATTTTGCTCTAGTTAGCTTATGCACAAAGTGCTTAGGACCCGAACTATCTGCTGTTATATAAGGCAAATTTATTTCAGTCTGCTGATTACTAGACAATTCTATTTTTGCTTTTTCTGCACCTTCCTTGAGTCTTTGCAAGGCTAAAGCATCATTATGCAAATCAACACCAGATTCTTTTTTAAATTCTTCTGCAAGATACTCAATCAAAGTTAAATCAAAATCTTCTCCTCCTAGAAATGTATCTCCATTTGTTGAAAGAACTTCAAATTGATGTTCTCCATCAACTTCAGCTATTTCTATTATAGAAATATCAAAAGTACCTCCACCTAAATCATAAACAGCAATCTTTTGATCTCCCTTTCCTTTATCTAATCCATAAGCTAATGCTGCAGCTGTAGGCTCATTGATAATTCTTTTTACTTCTAATCCAGCTATTTTTCCAGCATCCTTAGTTGCTTGTCTTTGGGAATCATTAAAATAAGCAGGAACAGTTATCACTGCTTCTTTAATTTCATGACCTAAGTAATCTTCAGCAGTTTTTTTCATTTTCTTAAGAATTTCTGCAGAAACTTGTTGCGGAGCTAATTTTTCTCCATTAGCTTCTACCCAAGCATCTCCGTTCTCAGCTGCTACTATTTTGTAAGGCACCATGCCTGAATCTTTCTTAACTACATCGTCATCATGCTTTCTTCCGATAAGTCTCTTAATTGCAAAAAGTGTATTGTCTGGGTTTGTAACTGCCTGTCTTTTTGCAGGAGCTCCTACAGTTAACTCTTCTCCATAAGCGACGACAGAAGGAGTTGTTCTGGTTCCTTCAGAATTTTCAATTACTTTGGCTTGATCAGCTTCCATAACTGAAACGCAAGAATTAGTAGTTCCTAAATCTATTCCTATTATCTTTGACATTGGTTTTCTCCAATAAAATTATTAATTAATACCTAAATGGGGTCTTAATACTTATTTTTCAAGACTTAAACGGAGATTTTTAGTTTTTCTTAGTTACTATAACTTTAGCAGGCCTTAAGACTCTATCTTGGATCATAAAGCCCCTTTGTATTACTTCAATAATTGAGTTTGGTTCTAAATCTTCATTTTCTATAACGGATAGTGCTTCATGTTGTTCAGGATTAAATGGCTCTCCCTTAGGGTCAATTGAGATGATGCCTCCAGTTTCTAAGGCATCCTCATAGGATTTAAGAATTAGTCTTAATCCCTCTTCAAGATCTTCGGGTTTTGAATCTTCATTTAATGATTCAATAGCTCTTTCTAAGTTATCCCCTACAGAAAGAAAATTCTTAGCAAGGGACTCTACACCATATAGTCTTGCTTTCCTTACTTCTTGCTCTGCTACTCTTCTTACGTTTTGAACTTCGGCTTTAGCTCTTAAAACCTGATCTTTTAAAGATTCAATTTCTTCTTCTAATGAAGGACTTTCTTCTTCAGATTCTAATTCCTCGGGGCTTTCCTTCTCTGAATCTATTGATTCATCTTTATTTATTCCGTTGTTTTTTTCTTTATTCAAAATTAATTCTCCTAGCCCTCAATATAGGGTCAAAGAAAAAAGCTTCAAGTAATTATTTTTCTATTGGTTTTACGTATAACACCATATGATGATCAACGATCTCATATCCATGCTCTTTGGCAACCTTAATCTGAAAGTCTTCTATATCATCACATTGAAATTCAATAATATCTCCAGATTCCACACAAACCATATGATCATGATGATGAGCTGGGGTTAGCTCATAAAGAGCATGCCCTTCTTCAAAATTATGTCTAATACATATTCCTGCCTGTTCAAATTGAGTTAAAACTCTATAAACAGTAGCTAATCCAACTTCTTCCCCGGCCTGGAGCAGTCTTTTATAAATATCTTCTGCACTTAAATGAGGCCTTTCAGCATCTTCTAATAGTTCCAAAATTCTTAACCTTGGTAAAGTGACCTTAAGACCCGCTTTTTTTAATTCTGCTTCTTCTGACAAAACACACCTCTCAAAAACCATTATAATAGAAAAGGAAGTCTTTATTAAGAAACTGGAAATAGGAATGAAATTAAAAAATGGTTTAAATATTTTAGTGCTTTCACTTTTAGCAGGTTGTTCTATGCCTGAGTTATTCCAAGTAGTTATTAACCAAGGTAATCTGGTAGAAGAAGAAATGCTTGAAAAACTAGAAGTGGGACTAACAGAGTCGCAAGTCAAGTATATCCTTGGGACCCCTTTAATTTCCGACACATTTAACCCAAATAGATGGGATTATTACACCTCTGTCTCCAAAGGCGATGTCGTTTACACAGAAAGCAAGATTTCTTTATACTTTGAAGACGGGAAGCTAGTTAGATGGGAAGGCAGTCTTCCTTCTTTAGAAGGTTAAGTTAAACCCTCAACAAAAATCATAACTATAGTTAAGGGTGCAATATATTTAAGAAAGAAAAACCAAACTTTAATTATCAGCTCATTTTTAATTTCTAATTCCTCTAACACTTTTTCTTTCTTCATTACCCATCCAACAAATATAGCTATAAATATACCTCCTAGAGGAAGAAGAATTTGATTGGAAAGGAAATCCATAGAGTCAAAGAAGTTCCTATCTCCCACGAGAGTAAAATCGGATAATAGTCCAAAAGAAAGAGCACTAAAAATACCAAGAGTCCAAGCAATTAAACCTAGTCCTATAGCAGCTACGTATCTCTTCGTTTTAAAGGACTCAACAAACCAAGCAACACCAGGCTCTAAAAGAGAAATCGCAGAACTTAAAGCAGCTATACTCAGTAAAATAAAGAATAACTTACCAAATAGTAAACCCAGAGGCATATTCACAAATGCCCATGGTAAAGTTACAAAAACTAGACCCGGACCCGAGGCTGTTTGTAAATCATTTGCAAAAACTATAGGAAATATAGCCATACCAGCTAAAAGAGCCACAGAAGTGTCTAAAAAGGCTACAGAAATGGCCGTAGAGCCAATATTTTGCTTAGATGGCATATATGCCCCATATGCCATTATTGCGCCCATGCCTAGACTTAAGGTGAAAAAGGCTTGTCCTAATGCAGCCAAGATTATGGAACCATTTATTTTTGAGAAATCAGGAGTAAAAAGATAAGCGACACCTTCGAAAAATGCTCCTGTTTGAGTTGCGTACAAGCACAATAAAATAACTATAATAAATAAGATTGGCATTAATCTATTTATCCAAACTTCTAAACCTTTTATGACTCCTCGAGCAACTATAGCCACTGTCGTTAAAATAAATATTGAATGAAAAAAGAGCAAACTAGTTTCATCTTGTAAAAAAGAATCAAAACTCTCCCCATAATAATTTGCAGAAGATCCATTAAAACCTTCAAAAATATAAGCCACTGCCCAACCTGCAGCAACACTATAGAAAGATAGGATTAGAAGTCCTGCAACTGCTCCCATAACCCCTAGTAGTTTCCAAGCAGGAAAAGTATTAGCTTCTTTAGCTAAATATTCCATGCTATTAGCAGGGCTGCTTCTTCCTCTCCTTCCTATAAGGATTTCCGCAACCATAATTGGTACACCAATCAACAAAATACAAATAAGATAAATTAAGACAAAAGCACCTCCCCCATTTTCACCAGCCATATATGGAAATTTCCAAATATTACCCAATCCAACTGCCGATCCAGCTGCAGCTAGAATAAATGTCCATCTTCCCGACCAGGTTCCGTGGACAGAGGTTCTAGGTTCAGAATTCATTCAAAAAATATTTAATTGGTTGAGAATAAGGATTAAACCAGAAAGCTAGTACATTCATCAAGCAAATAAA
>MDSV01045122.1_pt1 | contig 15744 bp, 19 predicted proteins | sample 810851 | NCBI WGS metagenome assembly MDSV01 (sample SAMN05326640, study PRJNA326480) | marine metagenome | isolation source: seawater | place: Atlantic Ocean: North East | collected 2012
ATTTTATTTTATTTTTTGTTCTTGGTTTATGTGGAAGTGTAGCTAATTTATTATTAACTCAAAGTTATAGGTTAGCGGAAGCATCACTTGTAACCCCGATCAAATATTTGAGTTTAGTTTTTGCTATTGTCTTTGGATATTTTATTTGGAGCGAAATACCAAAAATTTTAACTTTACTTGGAGCATCTCTTGTAATCGCTAGTTCTTTAATAATCTTCATGAGAGAAAATAAATTGAAGAAACAAATCATTGCTCCTAGAACATGAGCAGGCCTCCTAAATACTGGGCTAGAGCCAAGAGAATTTTATCAAAAAAAGATAAAGTTATGAAAAAGCTCATTAATGATTATAAAGACGGATCCCTAGTGACGCGTAATGATGTTTTTTTTTCATTATGCAAAAGCATTATTGGGCAACAAATTAGCGTTGCGGCTGCTAACTCAGTTTTTTTAAAATTTAAAAAAAAATGTAAAAATAAAATAAATGCTAGAACTGTAAATAAATTGTCATTTAGTAGTTTAAAAAGTTGTGGTCTAAGTAAACAAAAAACCAAAGGTATAAAAGATTTAGCCAAAAGAATTCTTAATAGAACTTTTAAGTCCAGCTTAATAAAAAAAATGACAGATGAGGAAGCTATAGAATATCTGACGGACTTAAGACAGATAGGAAGATGGTCTGCAGAGATGATTTTGCTTTTTACGTTCAACCGTTCAAATATTTGGCCACTTCAAGATATTGGATTGTTAAGAGCTATTTCGAATAATTATAATCAAAAATATTTTCCACCGAAAGTTTTTTTAAATAAGCTACATAAAAAATTTACACCATATTGTTCTGTAGCAACATGGTATTTATGGAGATCTATAGATAACGAACCTATACAATATTAATTACCTTCAATAGTTTGATGGTGTCTAACTGCATATCCATGTAATATTGCATGTGCTTCTTGATATTCTTTTGAGTTATAAAATAAATTTGCTTCATTATAAGATGGAAATTCGATAACTACAGTTCTGGGAGATTTTATTCCCTCATTTGTTGTTGCTTTACCGCCCCTAATTAAAAACTTACCTTTATATTTTTCAACTGCTGACCTAGCTTTAACTGCATATTCTTTAAGCTTTTCTTGGTTACTTATACTTTTATAAACACAAACTATATAACCTTTCATTTACAACTCCTTTAAAATAATTTAGTTTTTTCTATGGCTGATAAACTTATCATAGATTGGAAAAAATATAATCTTATTGTAGAAAAGTTGGCTTTACAAATTAATGATAGTGGTTTTAAACCAGATTTACTAATTGGAATTGCTAGAGGTGGATTGCCTATCATTGATGTATTGAGTCGGATCTTTAAATTAAAATGTGCTTATTTGGCTGTCGAATCATACTCTGGAAAGGGAATAGAAGATCAACAAGGTAAGTTAGTGTTTTCTCGAGAAATGAGTTCAACCGTACAAAATATGAAGGGAAATATTCTTTTATGTGATGATTTATCTGACACTGGTGTTACTTTAAATAAAAGTATTGATTGGTTAAAAAAATATCCACCTTTAAAGGGAAAAATTAAAAGTATTAAAACTGCAGTGCTTTGGAAAAAGAAAGACTCTATATTTGAACCAAATTTTTGTGCCCAGAAATTAGATAGCAATCCTTGGATTGTTCAACCTTTTGAACGTTATGAGGAAGTTAGAATTGAGGACTTAATTAAAAAGCACAGAGATTAAGGGCCAGATTTAACTGGCCCAAAATTAATTAAGCTACGTAAAAACTAATTACACTTAATATTGCTATAACCCAAATAGCAGGTGAAGTTTTACCAAATTGACCTGAAAGAATTTTGATTAGAGCGTAAGAAATAAATGCTAGAGCAATACCATTGCTTATGCTGTAAGTGAGTGGCATTGTAATCATAGCTACTACTGCAGGTCCTGACTCAGCTATATCATCCCATTCAATGTTAGTAATGTTTCTAACAAATAGAATGGCAACATACAATAAAGCAGCTCCATCAATTTCTTTAGGTAAGCTCGTTGCAAGAGGTGAGAAGAACAAACATGATAAAAATAAAAGACCAATGACTAAAGACGTCATTCCTGTTCGTCCACCAGCTTTTACACCAGCGCCAGACTCAACATAACTTGTAACCGTTGTAGTACCCATTAAAGCTCCTGCAACAGTTCCAACGCTGTCTGAAAGCATTGCTTTATTTATATCTTTTACTTTTCCTTGCTTATCAACTTTACCTGCAACGTTAGCTACAGAAGTAAGAGTTCCAGCTGTATCAAAAAAGTCAATAAACAATAAAGTAAATATTACTGTGGACATTCCAGCCGTTAGAGCAGCCGTAAGATCAAAATCAAACAGATAGGTCATTGGAGGGATAGACCCTACAACTCCATTAAACTTTGCTAGTCCAGTAGCCCAGGCAATCACACTAAAAACTAAGATACCAATAATAATGTTTCCTTTAATCTTCATTTTTTCAAGAACAACCATCACTACAAATGCTAAACAACCAAGAAGAACCAAAGGGTTCTTAATGTCTCCAAGGGTAACAAGAGTTACAGGGTGATCTCCTACTACACCCATTATTTCTAACCCAATAATTGCTAAAAATAGTCCAATGCCCGCACCTATTCCAAGCTTTAAGCTTTTTGGAATCGAATTAATTAACCAAGCTCTAATAGGTGTTAATGATATAATTAAGAATAAAACTCCTGCTACTAAAACTGCTCCAAGCGCAGCTTGAGGAGTGTATCCCATCCCCGCAACAACACCGAATGCAACAAAAGCATTTATACCCATCCCAGGAGCTAATCCTATGGGCCAAGTTTTTCCGTAAAATGCCATTATAAAACATGCTATTGCAGTTGCTAAAATTGTAGCGGTAAAGACCGCCCCAAAATCAAAAAAACCTTTTTCCGGCCCAGCAAATTCTCCAGACAAAATAAAAGGATTTAAAAACATTATGTAAGCCATAGTAAGAAACGTAGTTACTCCAGCAATTACTTCAGTTCTAAAATTTGTTTTGTGTTTTTTATACTCAAAATATTTATCCATCATAAATAAACCTCCATTTATTCTTGATTACTCTAATTCAGAATTAAAATCCCTTGAAAAATAGAGTTTCTTTTCATTTTACAACCTAGAGGTAATATTTCTGTTTATAAGTTTTGGGTGTACAGTAAAAATTGTATGAATAAATTAAAATTCTTTTTTTTTACACTTTCATTTTTAATTCTATTACTGGCGTGTCAAACAGTGTCAAACACGATAGATGAAAAAACTGCTTTAGAAGAAGAAGAATTAAGTAAATGGCTCAATAAAAGTGAAACGGAACTTAAAATGGCATACGGTCAACCAGATAAGGTGCAGTTTTCAAATTCAAAAAAAAAATTTTATATTTATACTAGTAAAAAATTTCAAATCAAATGTGAAAGAAAATTTGAAATAACTCAAAATAATAAAGTAGTAGGTTTCACAAGTAAAAACTGTTTTTAAATATTTCTAATTTGAAATTTTAGCTGTTTTTAATATAAAACTGTATTCTTCTGACAATTCTTTAATAGCATTATCTCTTCCACTCATACCGCCGTGTCCCGCTGCTTCCATTTTGCATTTTAATAACTGAACATTCTGATCGGTTTTTAAATCTCTTAATTTAGCAATATATTTTACTGGCTCAGAGTAAAGAACTCGATTATCAAAAAGAGAAGTAGTAATGAGCATAGAGGGATAATTTTGATTTTTTAAATTATGATAAGGAGAGTAAGAGAGAATATACTCGAAATATTTTTTACTTTTAATTGGATTGCCCCACAATTCCCATTCAGCAGGTGTAAGAGGAAGTTTCTCATTCAACATAGTAGTCATTGTATCAACAAAAGGCACTAATAATAGCATTGAAAAAAAAAGATCTGGAGCCATATTGGCTAAAGCTCCACCAGTAAGACCTCCAGCTGATCCTCCATAAAAACAAATACCACCTTTGTAAGTATATCTTTGATCGATAAGATGATTAGCACACGCAATATAATCAAAAAAAGTATTTTTTTTTAGTTTTAATTTTCCCTCTTCATGCCAAACGTCTCCTAAATCACCTCCTCCTCTTACATGCGCTATTGCAAAAATAATACCTCTGTCAACTAAACAGAATCTTGAAGCACTGAATGTAGTATCAATACTGTGTTTATAAGCTCCATACGCATAAAGTAAAACTTTTGCATTTCCGTCTTGTTTAGATTTTTTTAATCGAACCAAACTTATAGGAACCATTCTTCCATCATGAGATTTAGCTTTTATTCTTTCGACAATATATTTTTCAGGATCATGTCCAGATGGAATTATAACCTCTTTAACCAGTTTTTTTTCCTTATTTGAAATGTCGTACTCATAAATTTTTCCAGGAGTTGCTAAACTTTCCCAGCTGACCCTAATTTTTGAAGTATTTGTGTCTTTCTGCATTAAAGAAATTCCTGGTGAACCTATTGGTTCATTAGAAATTTTGATTTCCTCTTCAATATTTGTTTTTATATTTCTTACATAAATTTTTTGAATAGCATCTGATTTTTCACTTCTTAAAATATAATTATCTAAAAACTCAAAACCTCCAATAACAGTTTCTTTTTTTGATGGTATAAACTCCTTTAAATTGTTAATATCATCAACTTTACATCTTAAAACCTTGTAATCCCTAGCATCTTTATTTGTATGAACATAAAAATATTCTTTCCAAGAATCGATTGAGTATCTAACGTCTTTTTCTCTTTTATTAAATAATATTGGCTTGATACTTTTTGAATTTGAGGGAAAAAAATATTCTTCCACAGTAATATGATCTGAAGTTGAGATTATAAAAAATTTTTCATCAGATGACAGGCTTATACCGCAGGTAAAAGTTTCATCTTTTTCGTTGTAAATTAGTTCATCATCTTTAACAGATGTTCCTATAACGTGTTTGTAAATTTGTCTTGGTCTATGAAACTTATCTAATTTTGAGTAAAAAAAACTTTTACTGTCTAACGACCAGGTTATATTTCCACTTGTGTTTTCAATTAAGTCTTTTTGATTATTATTATTTTCAAGGTTTCTAAGATATATTGTATAATATTCTGATCCTTTTAAATCTAACGAATATGCCATAAGTTTATCAGAGTGAGATACACTAACACTTCCTATACCAAAATATTCTGAACCGGATTTTTCTTTTTCTAGATCCCCGTCAAAATAGATTTCTTCTGGTTTAGAAGAATCTATTAATTGTCTAATTCTTTTTCCGTAATTACTTTTTTTTTCTGTTTTAACCCAGTAAAAATATTTCTTATCCTTAAATTTTAAAGAAGTGTCATCTAATTTAATTTTTGACTTAATTTCATCAAAAAGTTTTTTTTGAGATTTTTTTACATCTTTAAAATAATTGTCGGTATGTGTATTATTTTTTTCAATATATTCTCTAACATCAGGTAGCAACTTATTTGAGTCCTTTAAAACGTCCAATATATTTGATTGATCTACCCAGGCATAATTATCTTTGATAGATATATCGTGGTATTTTTTTTCGTTCTTAATTTTTTTAAGTTTTGGTATATTCATAAGTGAAAATTATATGAATTTACTTTTAATCGGAATAATCATTTTTGTCATCGTTTATTTGTTCTTAAATTGGTTTGCTAGAACAAGCTCAAAAAAAATCGCATCTACTATTAAAAAAATCCTTGTTTATCTATCTTTAATAATTGCTGCAATTTTTACAATCGGTGGGAAGTTTTTATTTTCACTCCCTTTTTTATTTGTAATCTTAAGTGGTCTTAAAATAAAAGGATTAACAGCATTACAAATGTTTCAATTATGGAGACTGATTCAATTTTTGAAAAATTCAGGAAAATTTAATCAAGGACAATTCAATCAACCTAAAGGATCTTCAAGTATATCAATTAGTGAAGCATATAAATTATTAGGATTAAAAAAAGGCTGTTCAAAAGAAGAAGTTTTAAGTACAGCAAAAAAATTACAACAAAAAATACATCCAGATATGAACAGAGATATAAAAACAGAAAGATTGTCCCAACTAGTAAATGAAGCTACTGACAAAATAATTAAAACTGATTTTAACTAATTAATTGAAAAGATTTTTTTAAGACATCTTCAAACGATATTTTATCTTTTCCTAAAGTATTATGTGTTGTTGTACCCTTAATAATTCCTTCAGGCTCTATTGTAATCATCTTTTTACTATATGAACCATATGCAGCTACAGGAGAGTCACAAAAAATAGTTAAAGCTTTTATATTTAATGCTACAGATAAGTGTGCCCAACCAGTATCATTACCTATATAAAGATCACAATTTGAAATGTATTTTAATGTTTCATTAATTTTCATTTTCTCAAATGAAAAAACATTTTTTTCATCAATTGACTCTTTAAATGCATTAATCAAATCTAAGTCATTTTTACCACCCGCTAAATAAAATCTACATTTTTTCTTTTTCATTAACTCTTCTGCCAATTTTATGTAATTTTCTAAATCCCATCTTTTTGTAGGTCCAGAAGCACTTATTCCAAGGCAAATATGTTTTAAAGTCTTATCTAAATTAATATTTTCTTTTTTAATTATTAAATTTGGTTCTGTACTCACTATCTCATCTGTTATGCCTTGAGTAAAAATTTTTGCAGTATGAACTATGTTGTTTTTTTTTAAAAATAATGGGTATTGATTTATAGATTTAATTCCCGCTAGTCTTGAAATAATATTATATCTTAACGAAGAATTAAAAATAAATATTTTATCAAAAGATCTTTTCTTAAATTCATTGGATAAATTGAAAATACCCTTTGCTCCATCCATATTTTTTTCAAGAGTGATTATTTCATCTATATGATGATCATTTTTAAAAAGTTCTTTAGCTTTAGAATTTGATTTAGCTAATAATGAGACTGGATTTTTGAATTTTTTAGAAATTGCGTGTATATAAGGCAGAAAAATAATTTGGTCTCCTAGTCCTTTTCTGACGTTAATACACAAAATTTTCATACTTGATTTACACTATATAACTTAGATAGAATAAATTAGGTAAGATTATGATTTCAAGAGGTATATATTCAGCAACATGTAGTATTTTAAACGAGGATTATTCGTTAAATGTGGATGCAACTATTAATCACGCTGAATCATCAATTAAAAATGGATTACATGGAGCAATTTTTTTTGGTTCTACAGGACAAAGTCAATTAATTGATTTAAATTCTAAAAAAAACTTAATTTCTAAAATTGCTAGTCATAAATTAAGAAAACAATTTTATTTAGGAACAGGCTGTAACTCATTAAAAGACACATTAGATTTGATAAGATATTCTTTTGAATATGATTTTAAAGAATTTTTAATAATGCCTCCAGCATATTATAAGGGAAATACGGAAAAGGGAGTATATAATTTTTATAAACACATTATTGATAAAGTTCCAAAGATAAAAATAGTTTTATATAATTTTGAAAAACTTTCATCTTTTTTATTTACACCAGAATTTATTAAAAAATTAGTAAGTGATTTTCCTAAAAATATAATTGGTGTGAAGGACTCTAGTTATAATCTTTTTGAAAATTTAAAAATTAAAAACTTTTTAATTTTCCCTGGTTCAGAGGCAAAACTTCTAAAAGGTCTAGAATTAGGTTGTTCGGGAACAATATCTGCCATAACACAAGTAACCCATTCTCTTGCGAGAAAAGTTTTTGAAGACCATGAAAAAAAAGTTAAACAAACACAAAATGAAAAATTAATTGCCGTAAGGGAAGCGTTTGATAAATATAATTTAATATCTGCTTTACATAGTTATTTTTCTTCTAAGGATGAAAAATTTGCAAACATTTTACCACCTTTGATATCTTTAAACTCATCAGAAAAAAATGATTTAATTAAAGAACTTGAAAAATTAAAATTTGAAGTTACAAAAAACATAGCAGCTTAAATATGATATTAGCAAAAATTTTTTCCAATATTTATAGAGAAAGCGGAATTATTTTAATTGACTCTCAGGGTCAAAAATATATTTGCGGCAATCCTCGTAAAGAAAAACCTATAACTTTAAGATTGTTAAAAGATAATCTGAAATGGAAATTAGTTTTAGATCCTGAGCTAGAATTTCCTGAAGCTTATATGAGAAATGAAATAGTAATAGAAAACGCTTCTATGAAAGAGTTTTTAATGGATTTTGTAAAAAATTTAGGCAGAAACGAAGTCAATTCAGCTAGCTATATATCAAAAAAAATATTTCAATTCTGGAGATACTTATCTAATTTTAATTTACCAGGAAAATCACGAAAAAATGTTGAACATCATTATGATATTGGAGGGGAAAAAGGAGAAAAACTTTATGATATTTTTCTTGATCAAAAACACAGGTTATACTCGTGTGCTTATTGGAAAGAAGATACTCAAACCTTGGAAGACGCTCAACAAAATAAAATTAATCATATTGTAAAAAAATTGAATATTAAAAATGGTCAAAAGATTTTAGAAATTGGCTGTGGATGGGGCGGCATGGCATTTGAAATAGCAAAACAAAAAGATTGCGAGGTTACCGGCATTTCTTTAAGCAAAAATCAAATAATATACTGCAATAAAAAAGCAAAGGAATTAGGTTTAGACAATCAAGTAAATTTTGAGCTGGCAGATTATAGAGAAATTAAAGGTAAGTATGATAGGATTTTCTCAGTTGGAATGTTCGAACATGTTGGAAAAAAATTTTATAAAACTTTTTTCGAAGCAATAAATAAACTACTAAAAGAAAATGGAGTATTTTTATTACATACCATAGGAGTGGTAGATCAACCTTCTCCACCAAATAAATTTATAAATAAATATATTTTCCCAGGAGGAGTTTGTCCTTCATTTAGTCAGATCATTAAACCAATAGAAAAAACAGGATTAATTGTTTCAGATACTGAAACACTTATTCGACACTATGATAAGACTTTAGAAAGTTGGCTAGAAAGATTCTTATCTAGAAAAAGAGAAGTTAAAGATCTTTTTGATGAAAAATTTGTTAAAATGTGGGAATTTTATTTTGCCAGTTGTGCAGCTGCTTTTAGATATAGGGATCTAGCTGTTTTTCAATTACAAATTGTGAAGAACTTTCAATCAGCTCATCGTACAAGAGACTATATATATTCATAAAACCTGTTATTTAATTAAATACAGGTATGAAAAAAAGAAAAAGAAAATTTAAAAAAAAGTACTTTAAAAAAAATAAAAGAAAAGTATCACCTAAAAAAAATAGGAAAAGAGTATCACCAAAAAAAAGTAGAAAGAAAAAAATAATCAATAAAAATAAAAAATTAAAAAAAAAAAGAAGAAAAAAAAAGAAAACGAAGATTTCAAAAAATAAAACAAGACTTATTGTTTTAAATTTAATTAAAGTAAATCAAAAAATTAAATCATCTTTTAAATTTAAATTTAATTTAGATCAGCTCTTACTAAATTTTTTTCAAGGTATATCAAATAAAATTTCTGAAATTAAAAAAGTTATCCAAGAAGAAAAACAAAAACAAAAACGTAAGAGAATTCAAGAAATGGAAAGAGAAAGAAAAGAAGTGCAAAAGATTATTAAACTTCAAAAACAAAATGAACTTAAAGCAAAAGAGCAAGAACTAAAGGAAGAAATATTAATTGAAAAAGAGAGAAAAAAAGAATTACAAAAATTCATAAGATTAGAGCAAGCTGAAGTAAGGAAAGAACAAGCGGTAAAACAAAAAAAATTCCTCGAACAAATTAAACTAGAAAAGAAAATAGAAAAATTCAGAAAACGAGAAGCTCTTGAAATTAAAAATTTAGAAAAATTTGTTTTAAGCCAACAAAGAGAGTCTTATGAAGATGTTCAAAGTCGTATAGATAAGATTAAAGAAAAGTATCAAGCTTTAAGAGATCAAAAAATAAGAGAAAGAGTAGAACAACTTGGAGTAAAGGTTGATGCGAGTGATGATAGATCAGCACTGCTTGAAAAAGAAAGAGTCTATAATTTAGAAAGACAAAAAATTGAATTTGCTCTAGAAAGTTTTTTTAGATCTGCTCATAGTTTATGTTTTCAAATTAATAAAAGATACATTCCAAAATATCTGAGCATCATGAGAGTGATAGATAAACGTTTTGAAACAGGAGAAATTTTTATAAAGTGGGATGATACACCAGATGAAGAATGGTTAATTTTGATTTATATTAAAAATAACTCACCTAATGATGGAATAGTAATTGAAGATAAAACTAATCCTGAAAAAAATATGTCTTATGAATTTAAATCTTCTGAAATATTTAAGGCATCAGACGTCATGGTTGATGCTTTGACTAAACTTTTAGACAGAGAAAGAAATAAAAGGAAAGTTAGTTAATTAGTTGTTTTAATTCTTTAATTTCACCAATCTTAAATATAATTGTATCCTCTTTTCTAAATCCAAATTTCTCAGCGTTAGCTTTAAACCGCACTGGAGGTTCCCAAATAGGTTCCAAACTTAATATTGCTGTTCCCCAGTGCATCCCCACAACTTTTTTAACTTTCAGATCTTTCATTAAAGATAATAACTCTTCGGGATTAGTATGAAAAACTGACTTATCTTTTATAGGAATTATCGGATAAAAATTGTATGCACCAATATTTCCAAAAGCCAAATCGATTGGACCAAATTTTTTTCCTAATTCTTTATAAAATGGAGCTGGCCCCGTGTCACATGCGAAAAAAATTTTTTTATTCTTGTACTCAATTAAAAAACTTCCCCATAAACTTCTATCGGTATTTCCATCCCCCCATATCCATCGTTTACTCCAATGTTGAGCTGGAAGCATTGTTATTGATATTTCATCATTAATTTTAATTTTATCAAACCAATCCATTTCTGTGACATTTTCTTTTTTGTATCCATTTTTTGTAAAATATTTTCCAAGTTTAAGAGGTACAAGAACTTTAGCATTTTTATATGGAAAATTTTTTATTGTTCTAACTGAAAAATGATCATAATGATTGTGGGATCCTAGGAATACATCTATTTTAGGAAGCTGTTTAAGAGTTAAAGGAGACTCTATGTACTTCTTAGGACCAAACCAAAGAGGACCATAATTTTTTTCAAAAACCGGATCAGTAATTATCGTTGTTTCTCCAAGTTTAATTATAAAACTGGCGTGATCAAGCCACATAACATATGAGTCTGATTTATGTTTTTGAAGATTCTTTAAAACAGTCTGTTTATTAATTACATGTTCTGAAGGGTAATTTATTTCAAGTTTCTTTTTTTCTTCACTAAAAACCTTCCAATTCCACTTAAAATTAGGGTCTCTTTTAGGACCTCCTTCTAAATTTCTAAAGGCAAAAAGCTTTCCGTCCTTGTAAATATGATGGTAGGGCTTTTTATCCATAGCTAATAAATTTAAGTTGAAAAAAAATAAGATTATACAATAAATAATAAGGGGTTTATACATAAACCCCTTATTACCATAAATAACGAAAAATTAAGAATTAATTTAGCTATTTAAACAGTTTGCTTTATTTATTCTTTTGTCAAAGTCTTTCACTGCTTCTTTACTAACAAACCACACATAGGATTTCTCCTGTAGTTGTTTATTATCTGATGCAGTGCAACGAGCTCCAAACTTGATTGTGCTACCAGCCATGTTGCTACCAGCGCAATTTGTTAACAAAAGTAACAAAGATAAAATAGATAATGTTTTCATATAAATAATATGTAGGAAAAATCTGTGTTTTGATTGGCATAAATTAGTCCAAAAAAAGAAAACAAAACTCTATTGTTTTTATTTAAATAATTGTTAAATTGTTTTGTGAAACTCAATAAAAAAAATAATAAAGTAGCGATCATAATGGGGTCACAATCTGACTATCCTGTTATGAAGGATGCTGAAAAAATTTTGAAACTGTTAAAAATTAATTATGAGGTTTTGACTGTTTCGGCTCACAGGACTCCCAAAAGAATGTTTGAATTTGCAGAAAACGCTACAAAAAAAGGTTTCGCAGTTATTATTGCAGGAGCGGGAGGAGCTGCTCATCTGCCAGGAATGGTTTCTTCATTAGCAACTGTTCCGGTAATTGGAGTTCCAATTGAAAGTAAAAAGTTAAAAGGTTTAGATAGCTTATTATCAATAGTTCAGATGCCTAGAGGCTGTCCAACGGCAACGATGGCAATTAACGGGTCTTTTAATGCTGGATTATATGCAGCATCAATTATTGGTACATTTGATTTTAAAATTAGATCTAATCTTGAGAAATGGAAACGATTACAAACTAGATCAGTTAAAAAAAAACCTAAATAAAATTTAATGTCTTATGTTACTCTGGGTATCATTGGTTCTGGTCAATTAGGATCTTTATTATGTCAGGCAGCAAAAAAAATAAATATTAAAACAGTTGTTGTCTCAGACGATAAAGATGGACCAGCTCAAAAGTACGCAGATGATTTTATATATTCTAAGTACGATAACGAAGAAAAAATTAAAAAATTTATAGATCTCGTAGATGTTGTAACTTTTGAATTCGAAAATATTCCCATAGATATTCTATTTATGATTAATAAAGAAAAAAAGGTACTACCCAAACCTAAAATAAATAAGATTATTCAAAACAGAAAATTAGAAAAAGAATTTATAAACAACCTTGGTATCAAAACTACAGAGTGGGCATTTATCAAATCTTTAACAGATATAGAAAAAAATATTAAATTATTGCCAGGTATTTTAAAGACTAATACCTTAGGTTATGATGGACACGGGCAAATTGTTCTAAATTCATTATCTGATGTAAAAAAAGATTGGTGTTTCACGGCAGATTATATTTTGGAGAAAAGAGTTAATTTAGAAAGAGAAATTTCGGTAATTATCACTCGGTATGAAAATGGAGAAAATTATATTTATGAACCAATTGAAAATATACACAAAGACCAAATATTAAAGTTTTCTAAAATACCGGCTAATATAAATCATAATACTTTTAAAAAAGCTCAAGATTTTGCAAAATTAATTGCAGATGAATTAGATTATGTTGGAACAATGTGTGTAGAATATTTTTTAAACCAAGATGAAGATCTTTTAGTAAATGAAATTGCCCCTAGAGTTCATAACTCAGGTCATCTTACAATAAATGCTTTCAATATTAGCCAATTTGAAAACCATGTAAGAGCTGTAACTGGACTAAAAAAAGAAGAGGTAAAGAAAATATCCAACGCTGAAATGATCAATATACTAGGACATGAGATACAAGAGTATAGAAATAAATCTTTTAAAGGTGACGAATTCTTTTTTGATTATGGAAAAAAAAAAATTAAAGAGAGAAGAAAAATGGGTCACTTAACTATTATTAAGAAATAAATTTATTTAATCGTGATACGATGCATGATTCGTGTGCAGTTTTTAACTTCACTTGCTTTATGCATTATGCTTAGGTTGTCCCAAACTACTACATCTCCTCTATCCCATTTATAAGAAAATATAAATTCATCTTTATTAACATGATTTATTAAATATTTTTTTATTTCTTCACTTTCTTTTTCTTTAATTTTTATTTTCATAAGATGGCCGGGGGAAATGTAGAGAGATTTTTGTCCATTAACCTCATGAACAATTGAATGTTCGGCCTCCATTATTTTAGCAGATTTAATACCAGAACGTGCTTCTAATTCTCTACGAGTTTTTGAAATTGGACCTGCAGAAGAAAATACACCTTTTGCATATTTTATTTTTTCTTTTATCTGCTCGGGTAATTTACTGTAGGAGTTAAACCCAGAGGAGAAGATAGTATTTCCTTGATTGTCAGGAACTTCAATACTCATCAACATTGTATATCGAGGTCTATCTTTATCTAAATAGGAAGTATCCTGATGTAAAAAAGATCCACCAAAAGCAACACTTTTATCAGTTGGTTTTCTTTCCAAGACATTTATAAATGGATAATTTTCCAAACCTTTTAACCTTGGATATTCAACTAATTGACCCAAAGATTTTGCAAAGTTTTGATACGTCTCAGAGTTTAAATTTTGTTTTTTTATAAAAACCACTCCATACTTATTAAGAATATCTTTAATCAGATTTGTTTGGTCTAATTTTATATTATTTAGATCTAAATCATTAATATAAGCTCCGACGTTATTTTTACCTGGAGATATAGAAACGCTAGTCATTTATTTTACCGGATTAATTATTGATGGATCATTTTTAGCAGGATTATTTACATCTGTCGATATTTCATAAAATTTCAATTTAGGCGGGCTTATGTTATTTAAAAATTCAACTGCATTATTATTTAAATTGAAGTAATTATTGATTTGAGATTTTTGAACTATAACAGGTTGTCTATGATGAACTTCAGAATTAGATAATTCAGCATCCCGTGTAATCACACAAAACTGTCCACTATCGTGAATACCAGCTAAATAAATATCTTGATCATCAATTTTGGTAAAGTAATAGGGAACTTTTTTATTCTCAGTCTTTTTCCATTCGTAATAACCCGAACATGGAATAATGGCCCTAGAATTAACGATTAATTTTTTAAAACTTACTTTTGTATCTATTCCCTCTAACCTTGCATTATGAAGAGGTCTAAAATCTTCTTTCGCCCAAGAAAATTTAAGTCCCCAAGTTGTCATCTCTAAATATTTTCCATTAGTAGCAGATTTTATCACTGGGTATTTTCCACCTGGTGAGCAGTTAAAATTGTCCTGCTCTAAGTCAACATTTATATTTTTTTTAACTAAATTATTAGCAACCAGTAAAGTCGATTTTTTAATTGCGTATCTTCCACACATTATTTATTTTTCTTTTCTCTTTTCAATTTTCTTTTTTCTTTAAGACTAAGTTTAGCTTTTTTCATTAAGCTTCGATCCTTTTGACTTTTTCCTGAATATCTTTTTGACATGATTATAATTGCCTAGCTAATTTTCTAACTTTATTCATGTGTTTTTCAAATTTTTCTTGTGACATTCCAGGTAGTACTTCGTAAAATCTTATATAGTTTGTTTTCATACCACCAAGTTTAAGAACTCCAGCCTTTATCCTTCTAAAAGGAATATTTTGAAACCAAGTTTGTATACTAAACCAGTTGCCTCCGTAGCTCATCGACATTACAGCTTGGCGGCCTTTCATCGCTCCAGCTACAGGATATCCCCAATTTCCAACAATTCTTTTAAAAGAAAAAAACCATTTAGGGGCAAGAACTAAGTCAATGAAATTTTCCAAAATCGCAGTTGCTCGTAGATTGTAACAAGGTGATATCATAAACAGAACATCACTTTTTTCTAATCTTTTTCTGTAATTTAAAATCTGTTCACTCGGTTCTGATCCATTATAAAAAGGTAAAGGTTGTTCATCATGTAAATTTATTAAATCAATCTCGTGCCCTAATTTTTTTGCTTCCGAACAAAATGTATCTCTAACTTCTTGGTTAAAGCATTTTTTTGTGTTGTGATGACCGTAAACAATAAATATTCTTTTCTTCATCTTATTTTTCTGTATTATCCTTTTTAGGTTTTAGAATTACAAGCCCAGTACCTATCCCAACTGCCAAAGCAGAAACAATCCAAGCATACTCTTGTTCGCTAAAAAGAACTAAGAGTCCAAAACCTATAATGATCACCCCCAATAGTTTATTATCCATTGACAATTGTAATTCTTATAATAAAGTTTGATTGTCCATATGTCATGGAAAAAAAGACTCTGCATCTACATGCAGGACTCTATAAAGAGTTACAAAG
>MDSV01154435.1_pt1 | contig 15742 bp, 15 predicted proteins | sample 810851 | NCBI WGS metagenome assembly MDSV01 (sample SAMN05326640, study PRJNA326480) | marine metagenome | isolation source: seawater | place: Atlantic Ocean: North East | collected 2012
AAATGTTTAGAGCCTCTTGAGGTAACTGCATCGGGAAATTCAGCGGTTTTTTTATCTCTAAATAGGGTAACATTTTTTACTTCTACAAAACTTTTTTGCTTACCTTTTTCGATTAAAAAATCAAATCTTGTTTCTTTATTAAAAAACACTTCAGGCTTAATTATATCATTATTTTTAAGCTCTTTAATTAAATTATTTGATAATCCATGATTTACAATTTTATTTGCCATATGAGTATTAACACCTACTAAATTTTTTTGAGCTTTGATTATTTCTAGTCCATATTTTAACTTTCTTTTCGGATCATTATGTTTAAGTAAATAAACTTCATTACCTTTTTCTAGAAGACCTTTCATTGAACCTGTATTTGGACAATGGGCTGTGACTATTTCTTTATTTAATTCAACATCAACAAAAAAACGTTTATATCTTTTGATTAATTTGCCTTTTATTAAAGACTTGGTAAATTCCATATTCAAACTATATATACAAAATGAGTAAAAACACAAAAGTAAATGCTGCTATATTAATCATTGGTAATGAAATTTTATCTGGAAGAACACAAGACACAAATACGAGCACTTTAGCAAATTGGCTTAACTCAGTTGGAGTTAAACTAAATGAAGTAAGAGTTATTCCCGATGAAGAAAAAATAATTATTGAGACACTTAATGTATTAAGAAAAAAAAATAATTATGTTTTTACAACCGGTGGTATTGGTCCAACGCATGATGATATTACAGCTGAATCAGTTTCAAAAGCTTTTGGTATAAAATATGAGATACATAAAGAAGCTTTTAAAATTTTAGAAGCATATTATCAGCCTGGTGAATTTAATGAAGGTAGACAAAGAATGGTTTGGATGCCTGAAAAAGCAGAACTAATTTTAAACCCTACTAGTGGTGCTCCAGGATTTAGTGTTGAAAATGTATTTTGTCTTCCTGGTGTTCCTTCAATTATGAAGTCTATGTTAGGTGGGTTAAAAAATAAAATAGTAGGTGGAAAACCAATTCTAAGTCATACGATTAGTTTACGAACAGTTGAAAGTGAAATAGCTAATTCATTAACAAAAGTACAAGATCAAAATAAAGATGTTGAGATAGGTAGCTATCCTTTTTTTCATGCTGGAAAATTAGGTGTATCAATTGTGCTTCGGTCTGAAAAACAATCTAAAATAGATATTTGCAATTCACAAATTTTAGAATTTATAAAAGAAAAAAAAATTGAAATAGTAAATCGTTAAATGCTTTATTTTGCTTATGGAAGTAACCTGAATCATTTTCAAATGAAAAAAAGATGTAAAGATAGTATTTATATTAAAAAGATTAATCTTAAAGATTTTAAACTAACTTTTAGAAGCAAATACAGAGCCGCAGATATAGAACCGAAAAAAAAATCAATAGTACCAGGTGGACTATTTAAAATTTCAAAAAGTGATGAAAAAAAATTAGATGTTTATGAAGATTATCCCAATCTTTATAAAAAATATTATTTTTTATATTATGGAAAAAAAGTAATGACTTATACAATGGTTAAAAAAACATCATTTAAATTTCCAACAGAAAGATATCTCAATATTGTCAAAAAAGGTTATAGTGATTGCGCTCTAGATAAACGCTACCTTAAAAAGGCTCTAGCTTCATAGTTTTATTTATTAAATCTTTTTTTAACCAAATAGTTTGCTGTAGCGAGAAAAGTTTTTGTAGGAGGTTTAAGACCAATTTTATTTATCACTGATGAGTCGAAACAATAAACATTTTTATTCATTTTAATTTTATTCAAAAATTTATTTAATGAAAATAACTTATTTTGGTATTTAATTTGTAAACAGTGATAGTGAAATCCATAAGCATATTTTAATTTAAGAATTTTTAAAATTTTAAAACCTATTTTTTTAAAATTTTTTATAGTGTTTACATTTTCTTTTTTTGAATTTAGATTTTTACCAGAGAGACTTAGACTTTGTTTACCATTACTTATTTTAATTTCGTTATACTCATCCCTAACCCAAAATTGTCCGTAAAAAAAAATTTTTATTAAAACAACTCTTAAAAATTTAATTATTGGTCTAAAAAAACTGTTAAAATGATTAGGGTCAATATTATAAATTGTACTGTAATTAATCAATTTCTCATTTTTATAAATATCATAATCTGCAAGTTTAACGTCATCATTCATTGAATTGAATTTTCCCCCAAATTTAAGACCAAATATCATTCTTGGATTATCATCTTTAAATGAAAAATATTTAATTTTTTTAAATGATCTAAGTAGAATTAATCCATTGCCAACTGGTCCAGCACATAAAATAAGATTTCTACAATGAAGAATGTCATTTTCTGTAAAAACTTTTATTAAATTTTTTTTAATCTTTTCAAAATGAACAATTCGATCATTAATTATTCTTTTTTTAAATTTTTTTTTAATTTTTGCTTCCTTAACAATTGGAGACTTTAATATTGGAGGAGATAGTTGCTTAAATGTAAAATTATCATGAGTCTCTGTATTCAAAATGATACTTTTAGGTGAAGGATATAATTTGTCTATTATCTTTAAATTTTTTTTATATTCAAAGTAGTTTTTAAAAATTTTTTTTGGCCAATTTTCATTTTCTTTATAATCAAAAAATTGTTTACCCCAATAATTTGTATACCCCCCAATTTCCGAGGAGCTATATAGATAAAATTTATCTTTTTTTGAATAAATAAGATCTGCAAACTTGTTTGTTTTTTTCTTAAGCTCAAGTTTAATTTTTGGGTGAACCTTTTTAGATAAAATCTTTTTATTGGTTTGTCCCGTTATCAAGATTGATTTTTTGTTTAATTTGTTAAAAACATGGCATCCTATTGGGCCCGAACCAGCTATAATATGATTATAAATGAGCATAATTTTATATAAAAAATTATATTAGATTCTTTTTTATAAATTTTAGCACCAATTTTTCTATACCATTTTTGATGACATCCTCGAAATCATCAATCTTTTTCTCCACAATTTTTTTATCACTATTAATTGAAGGGCTGATATTCAAAATTACATCCATATTAGATGTAAAAGAGGTTAATATATTTTTTTTGGAGAAATATTCTTCCATCACTGAAGTCACAACTATTTTATCTAAGAATAAAGGATCTTGAATAAATTTGATTGGAATAAGTTTAATCATTTTTTTTAAAAAAATAAATTTTTTTTTAAAAATTATACCATAGTGACAACCAGAACCTCTAATTTCAGAAATGACATCTGGATATTTAAATTTTAAATTATTTAGTTTACGTTTAATAATTATGTCTAACTCTGATAAATTTTTCATTAACTTTTTATCATTTAATAAATTAGTAGACTCAATTACTGTTGCGCACTCCTCCGCTAAAGAATTATAGGTAGTGCTATGTAATAATGATCCGGCTAATGAGCCATATGATTTAGAAAAAACTTTTTTTGAGGTCACATAAGCAGATATACTAGATTTTCCTCCACCAAGTGATTTTGAAAGAGTGATTATATCAGGTTTGATTCCATATTTTTTAAAATAAAAATCATAACCACATTTTCCAAAACCTGAATAAATTTCATCAAACACCATCAAAATTTTATTTTTCTCACAAAGTTTGTTGGCTTCTATTAAAAACTCTTTATTAGTTTCAGTAAGAGTGCTACATGAAAAAGGTTCAATAAAAATCGCATAGATATTATTTTTATTTTTAGCAATCGTTTTTCGCAAATCTTTTATGTTGTTAAACTTATATTTGATAACACCTGGTATTTTTTGAAAACTAAATCTTGAGCTACCAGCTACAAAATTATCTCCAGCACTAATTGATCCTGCTCCAATAGTTTTTCCATGAAAAGATCTATCAGAACATAAAACTAATTTTTTTTTTCCTTCAAAATATTTATATGAAATTTTTAAAGCACCATCATTAGCTTCAGCACCGGAATTACAAAAAAATACATATTGAAGATTATTACCTAATATTTTACTTAAATTTGAACTTGCTGCTGCTAAAAATCTATTTAAATAACTTTTATGAATTTCTAGGTAATTATTTTTTTGAAAATTTATTCTAGCTTTTAAAATTTTAGGATGGTTGTGTCCAAAATTTGCAACGCCGAGTCCTCCAGTGAAATCAAAATATTTATTCTTTCTTTTATCATAAACGAAAGAACCTTTAGCATTTGAAAATATTTTTTTTCCGAAACTAAATTTATAATAAATATCAGGTAATTTTATATTCGAATAATCTCTGTAAAGTTTTTTAATTTCTTTAGTATCTAAATTAAACGCTTGATTAAATGAATAAAGATTTAAATTTGTTTTCATAAAATTTTCATTTTTAATAATAATATTTCAAAAAAACTTATAGATAATTTAGAGTTTTTTTCATTCTTAGTTTTAACACACCTAATTTTTTTTTTTGAATATATTTGATTTATTCCATAAAAAAAATTTTCATAAATTTTTTCGTAGATCTTTTTAAATTTATTATCTTTTTTAAAATTTAATTTGATTGATTTATTCCATATTATTTTTCCACTATCAAAATTTTCTTCTAATTTATGTATTGTTAATCCAAAATTAATTTTTTTATGATTAAATAGACGGTCAAACATATTTCTTTGAATAGGTAATAACCCCTTATAATTTGGTAGGAGGGAAGGGTGACAATTATAAATATTTTTGAAGTTACCATTAATCTTGTACGGATAATTTATTAAGAAAATTTTATTCTTATTTATTTTTTTTAGATAATTGTTCAAAAAATTTTTTTCTGTTTTAATTATTTTATAATCTTTTTTTTTATACTGAATAACCAAAATTTTTAAAAAATCAATTAAACCAATTAGTATTATTATTTTAATTTGTTTTAATAAATCGAATGAATTTGATTTTACCTTGATTAATACTACTTGATATAAAGGAAGTAACCTATTTATTAAAACATGAGTCAACCACTCATCGTTTCCAGTGATAATATATATTTTTTTCATTTAGCAAGAATTCGTGTTAATTTGAAAAACATCATATTCATTTATTTGTTCATTTCTTAAAAAATTTCTTACAGCTAGTTTTCTATTAATATTTCCAATTTTTGATAATGACAAACAATTTGGTAAATTCTCACTTCCATCATTAATAATATATTTTATATTATTATTAGAGATAAATTTATTAATATATTTATAATCTTCATTGTATCTTTCCATAACTCTGATTGTTCTACTTGAATATATATTTTTTTCAGAAAATAAAGATGGTCTTCCTGTAGAAAAGTCTAAAATATTTTCATTAATATTTAATTTTTTATCTTCTTGATTGTTGAAATAAGTATATGAAAATTTACTCATAAACTTAGTTTTATTGTTGATAACATCACTATCGATATATGCAAAATATATAAAACCTGAGGATATAATAACTATTAATAAATTGTGTGAAATGACAATTATTTTGGATAAGAAATTTTTAAAACTAAAATAGTAAGCAAGAATTAAAAAAGACTCAAAGTAGTATCTAGGTAAAATTTGACCAGTTGAAAGTACAATCGCAATCAAAATTAAAGAGAAAAATTTTGTTCGTTGGTGTATTTTAGGATCCAAAAGCATAATTAGAAAAATTAATCCTAACGAACTTGATAAATCATTTAAATTAAAAGCAATGAATGGCTTTAAATAAAGTTTTAAATTTGTGACATCTTCTAACCATCCAGCCGTACTTCGTATAGATAAAGCATAGGCATTATATAAAATATTATTGTTTCCTAAAAAATTGTCTAGGAATGGTGCTAAGATATTTTGAAAGTATATTTGTTTAATAATAAAAATCGGTAATAAAATTAATATAAATGAAATCAGCGAATAAAAAACTACTGTTAGCCATTGTTTTTTTTGCTGTATGAATAAATATAAAAAAAGTACAGATGCAAACAAAATATAAGAAATGTTTCCAGAAGAATAAAAAGTTAAAAGTAATAAAATTAGGAATAGCTCTAATTTACTTTTAATCTGCTTTTTATTAATAATAACAAAAACTAATAAAAACAATATTCCAAAAAATAATTGTAATTTTTGAGTTGAAACAAAATAAATTATTAGTGGGCATGAAAACAAAATAAATGCAAAATTTTTATGGTTTTTAAAATTTGAAAAAATAAAAAATATTAAAATTATTAAGTTTAATTGTGACCCGAAATTATCAGATTTTAAAATTGGAGAAATTATAAGTAAATTTTGAGTATTAGAAAAAATTGTGAAAGAAATATTTTTGTCAAAATTTATATTTGTTAGCCCTTCTTGATATATCTTATTTGCTAAATTTTGGTGTAAAGAGATACTATCCGCATCAGTGATGGGTAAAATTGCTATCAAATAAAATAAAAATAAAGTTAGAACTATATAACTCGTTAATGATTTAAGCTTACTTCTTTTTAGTTTAAAATTTTTTAAATAATCAAAATTGTATAATAAAAAAATAATCTGAAAAAAAAATAAAAAGTAAAAGGTAGATCTAAAAAATTCATTTAAGTTAAAGATAATTAAAAAATTAAGAATTATGGAATATATGAAAAAAATTAGATAAAATACTACTATTGTCTGAAATTCTTCAAAAAAAAAAATATTTCTTCTTTTAAGAGAATGTGAAACTGAATATGAAAAAACAATATTAAGAATTAAAAATAAAAATCCAGTTAAAAAATTTGAAAAAAAGCTATTTGTAAATAAATCTTGATACATTATTTAATTTTTTTACTTAAAATATTATTTATATCTTTTAACACAAATATGTTTATTTCTTTTAATTTTTCCTAAATAATGATTAAAAAAGCCTAAAAAACTATATTCAAAATCTTCTATAGTATTATTAAATTTAATGTTCTTTCGATCTAATTGACTTGTATTTATTACTACCACTAAGCTATATATATTTATAATAATTAAATAATTAAACTAATGAAAGTCGTAATACTAGCTGGTGGATTGGGGTCTAGATTGTCAGAGGAAACTGACAAGATACCAAAACCAATGGTAAAAATTGGTAATAAGCCTATTATTGACCATATTATAAATCATTACACAAAGTTTGGATTTTCAGATGTTATAATTTGTGGCGGTTATAAAAAAGAAATTATCATAGATTATTACAAAGATCATAAAAAAATACATGTAGAAGATACTGGGCTGAACTCAGAGTCTGGATCTAGAGTAAAAAAAATTAAAAATCTCATTGGTAAAGATGATAATTTTTTTATGACGTATGGAGATGGTTTATCAAATATAAATATAAATGAACTTCTATCATTTCATAAAGCACATAAAAAAATTGCTACATTAAGTGCTGTAAGACCAATTCCAAGATTTGGTCACCTAACTATTGAAGGAGACACTGTTATTAAATTTAAAGAGAAAGATAAGTTATCAGAGGGATGGATTAATGGTGGTTTTTTTGTATTAGATAGTGGAGTTTTTGATTATATAGATGAAAGAGAAAAATGTGTTTTTGAAAAAGAACCTTTACAAAATTTATCTCAAAAGGGCGAACTGATGGCTTATAAACACGATGGTTTTTGGCATTGCATGGATACTTTAAGAGATAAAAATTATTTAAACGACATGTTCGATAGTGGAAATGCAGAGTGGCTTTAAAAAAAAAAAAGATTATAAAAAAAATTAATGCAACTATTATTTGTTGCCTTTTCAATGAAGCAAATTTAATTAATTCAAAGTTAATTAAGTTTATAAGAGATATAAAAAATACAAATCAAAATTTAGAAATAATTATCATTGATAATAATTCAACTGATGGAACAAAACAAAAACTGAAAGAATTAAAAAATAGAAAATTATATAAAAATATTAATTTTATCTTTAATAAATCAAATTTAGGTAAAGGAGGGTCAGTAAAAAAAGCATGTAAAGTTGCTAAGGGGAATTTTTGCTGCATTTTTGATATTGATGAATATTTTGTAAAAGATCTTCTTAAAGGCATTAAGTTAGCAGAACTTAAATCTTTAGATTTATTAATAGGATCACGAATACACGAGAAAAATAAATATATTTATAAAGCAAATTATTATGGTGTAAGATTTTTAACCTCAATAATTAATATATTCTTTAATGTTAAATTAACAGATTCAGCTGGAGCAATAAAAATTTTCAACAAATTTAAATACAAAACAATAAATATAAAATCATCAGGTTTTGATTTTGAATTTGAATTAATTTGTAAATTTGCAAAAAAAAAATTTGTAATTGCTGAATTTTATAATAGTTATAAACCAAGAACTTATGCAGATGGAAAAAAACTAAAAGCTTGGAAAGATGGTACAAAAATTTTAATTGCAATATTAAAGAATATTATAATATGAAAAAAATATTGGTTACAGGTGGTTTTGGAATACTTGGAGCATCATTGTCAAATATTTTGCATGAAAAAGGTTATAAAATATTTATTCTTGATAGATCTAAAAAAAGAAGAAAGATATTAAAAACACATATTAATAAAAGGATAAAAAGGGTACACGGTGATTTCAAAAGGTTAAAGCAACTTATTCATATAATAAAAAAAAATAAAATTAATACAATTATTCATTTAGGTGCTATTACCCAAGTTCTTGACTCTTACAAGAGTCCTTATGACACTTTTCAAACCAACATTACAGGAACCATAAATATTCTAGAAGCAGTTAGAATAGTTAATAAGAATATAAATATAATATTCAGTTCTTCCGATAAAGCTTATGGTAAAATGATAAATAAATCTTACATCGAATCTGATCCACTACATGGTGATTTTCCATACGATGTATCTAAATCAGCCGCTGATTTAATTGCTCAATCATATGCTAAAACCTATGGTCTTCAAATTGGAATTTTTAGGTCAAGTAACATTTATGGGCCTGCAGATTTTAATATGGATAGATTAATACCTGGAACTATTGTTAAGGCGTTAAATGGAAAACCTATAGAATTACGAACATCAGGAAAGTTAAGAAGAGATTATCTTTTTGTAGATGATGTGAGTAATGCATATTATAAATTAATTCTTTTTATGCAAAAAAATAAAAAAAGAAGAATTTTTATTTACAATCTAGGTTCTAAATTTAACTTAAATTCATTAGAGGTTGTAAAAAAAATTTATCAAGTAATGAAAATTAATTTAAAGCCAATTATTTTGAATAATTCATCAATTGAAATAATAGCTCAAAAGCTAAATTATGGAAAAGCTAAAAAAGAACTTAAATGGAAACCTAATACTAGTTTTACTGAAGGTGTATTAAAGACAGTTAAATGGTATAAATACAATTATAAATAATTGTCATGAAAGTAAGTATTATTATACCATGTTTTAATGAAGAGAGGACTATTGAACAAATAATAATAAAGGTAATTGAAAATAAAATATTTCCATTTGAAATTATAATTGTTGATGACTTTTCAACTGACAATACGAGGCAAATTTTAGAAAATAAATTAAAAGGCAAAGTTGATAAAATTATTTTGAATAACAAAAATTATGGTAAAGGTTATTCAATCCGAAAAGGTCTTGGAGTGGCATCTGGAGATGTAATTCTTATTCAAGATGCTGATTTAGAATATGATCCAAATGATTATGAAAAATTATTAAAACCAATAAAAGACGGTTTCGCTGATGTAGTTTATGGCTCACGTTTTATAGGCTCTGAGGAAAAAAGGGTTTTATATTTTTGGCATATGATTGGTAATAAATTACTTACATTAATTTCAAATATGCTTACTAATTTAAATTTGACTGACATGGAAGTCTGTTACAAAGTTTTTAAATCAGATGTAATTAAAAGTATTGAATTAAAAGAAAATAGATTCGGATTTGAGCCAGAAATTACAGCAAAAATATCGAAAAAAAAAATTAGAATTTATGAGGTAGGTGTAAAATACTTTGGAAGAACTTATTCAGAAGGAAAAAAAATTAATTGGAAAGATGGTTTTAGTGCTTTGAGGTGTATAATAAAATATAATTTATTAAATAAATAAAGTTTTTATTTTTAAAAACTTATGGAAAAAAATATCAATAAAAAAATTTATCTAAAAAATCACGATACTTTTTTTGATAAAATAATTGTAAAAAACAGATTAAAGATGGTTAGTTTAATTAAAAATCACTTTAATGATGAAAAGTTAGATGATGTCCTTGATATAGGTTCGACTAATGATTTTGAAAATGAGAGTAGTAATTTTTTAATTAAAAATTTGAAGAATTTTAAAAGCTATAAATCAATATCAGATCAAAAAATTGAATTATCATTTTTTTCAAAAGCTCTTAAAAAATCAATTACAGAAAACTTTTCTGATTTAGAATTAGAAGAATATAAATCAGATGTAGTTATATCTAATGCAACAATAGAACATGTTGGAAGTTTGGAAAATCAAATAAAAATGTGTGAAAATATAATAAAACTTAGTAAGAAATACTTCATTATAATTACTCCAAACAGGTATCATCCAGTAGAATTTCACTCAAAATTGCCTTTATTACATTGGTTCCCAAAAATAATACATAGGCGCATATTAACTTTAATAGGAATGAAATTTCTTGCTGATGAAAAAAATTTAAATTTATTATCACATAATGATTTAATTAATATTATGAAAAAACTTAATCATAATAATTATGAAATCAAAAATATAAATTTTTTATTTTTCAAATCAAATTTATTATTATTTGGTAAAACAAATTGATCTTAATTTTATCCCATTTTTTTTTATTTTTATTTATCATTTTCTTTCATGGTTATTTTTTTTCAAAAAAAATATTAAAAAAAAATGAAAATCAAAATTTTTATGAAATTTGTATAATAGGTCTTTTGATAACGTTATTGATTTCTCAAACACTTAATTTTTTATTTCCCTTAAACAATATTTTGATAATTTTGAATTTATTTTTAATTTGTGTTTATTTATTATTTGATAAAAAAATTTTTTTACAATTTTTAAGATTTGATAAATTTATATTTTCAATCTGTTTATTAATTGTAATTTCCAACATTTATGGAAGTGGTTTTTCAGATGATATAGATCATTATCATTATGGATATATATCAAATTCAGATAGCAAAAGATTTATTTGGGGAAATAGTTATTTAAATTTACTTTATGGAACATCTCCTATTTGGTTAACTTTTCAATCTTATTTAAATTTTGATTTTTCTAGGTTGCAGGATATTCATATATCAAATGGTTTAATATTATTTTTTACCCTGGGCTTATTTCTTTCAGAACTTAAATCAAAAACAAATTTAGTTTATTATAAGCCTTTTCTATTCTCAATTTTAATGTTTATTTTACTTAAATACACAAGATTGAAAGAATTTGGAATTGATAGACCTGCTACTTTGTTATTTTGTTTCATAATTTATTATTATTTTAAATATTTTCTAAATAATAATAATCAGCTAATTCCAAATTTTATAATAATATCACTAGCTTCTATATCTATTATTTTAATTAAGATAACTTATTTACCAATATTATTTTTACCATTTTTATTTTTAATAAAATTTAAAACTAAATTATTTAATTTCGATAAAAGATATTTCTTATTTATTATACCAGTAACAATTTTTTTGTTAAAAAATATCTTAGGAACAGGCTGTCTAATCTTTCCTTTAGAAAAAACGTGTATAGAACTCATTCCATGGTCAAATCATGCAGGTGCGAGAGAACTTTCCTTTTTAGCTGAAAGTTTCAATAAATCTTGGACATCATATACAGGTAATTTATCTGAGGTAAACTATGTTAAAGGATTCAATTGGTTTAGTGTTTGGTTTGAGAGAGGAAAAACTGAAATTTTAGAGATTACACTTACAATTATTATAATCTTATTTTTTTCTTTAATTGTTTTTAATGTTCAATTTCAAAATTTTGAACTTCATAAAAAAAAACTAAAACTTATCTTATTTTTCATAATCAGTTTTATATTTATATCAATTTTAATTTTTCTTTTCAAAAATCCTGTTTTAAGAATGAATCATCCAATGTTGATTTCATTGATGATTTTATTTTTGATTATATTTTGTAATTTTAATATAAAAAAAATAAGTAAAAGATTTCTTTATACAATTATTATTTTTGGATTTGTATTTAATTTTTCAAAAAATATAAATAGAATATCGAAAAAAGAATTTATAAATAATCCAATATCTGAGATTTCACAAAAAATTACAATACCAGAAAAAAAATTTTTAAATAATTTTGAATATTATCAAGGGTGGTATGGAAATATACCAATTGGCAATCGAGATTTAAGTTCTAAAAAACATAAGAAAATATTTTTTTTTGATGTTTTGTTTTAAACAATCGCAAAGAAAAGCTTATAAGGGCAATTTTAAAATTGTGGTTTGAGTTACACTAAAGAATATTGACAAGATGTTATATAGATATAGAAGCTTGTCTGACAAGATTTTAGAAAGAATATTAAATAATTATGAAAATCACTTATTTAACACATGCTTGTTTGTTAATAGAGATTAATAAAAAAAAAATAATTACAGACCCTTGGTTAGTTGGGCCAAGTTGGGGAGGATCATTATGGCATTATCCAACGCACAACTATAAACCTTCTAATCTTCCTGTCCCTGATATAATTTTTTATTCACATGGTCATGATGATCACTTTCATGAAGAAACAATCAAAAACTTTCCAAAAGAATGGTTTAAAGCAAAAATAATTGCTCCTCGATATAATGTATCATGGTGGGAAGATGAATTAAAAAAAAAATTTAAAAATACATTTTTTTTGGATCATAACCAGACAATTCAAATTGATAAAAATTCTCTGTTTCAAATATTTTTAAATGATAGAGGAAATTTTGATTGTTCGTTTAAAATTAAAACTTCAAAAAATTGTGTGTTTTTTCAAACAGATAATTTAATGTCTGAAAAAGAAGCTAATAGAATTTCAAAAATTGATAAAATTGATTTAGCTTTTGTGTTACCATTTTTAATAGGTGTTTTTCCAGGTTTTTATAAATGGGATTCTGATACGCTTATTAAACTTGCTAATGAAAAAACCTATAAATCGTTGAGTTATTGTTGCAAGATAATCAAATCTTTAAAAGCAAAATATACTGTTCCATATGCATGTGATCAAGGTTATTTGGGAGACAAATTTCATATGAATTTAATACATACTCGTAACAAAAAAGATTTATTGGAAATGATCAAAAAGAAAAAAATTAAAACAAAACCACATATTTTATTTCCTGGGGATAAAGTTAATATATCGGGTAAAGTAAATTTTAGCAAAAAAAGAAAAAAAGAAATTTCAGATACAGATTCTTTAATCAAATTTTCTAATGATAAGTCTATGGAATTTAAAAATTATCAATTATGGGAAAAAAGAGTTAAAAAACCTAGTTTAAATCAATTGATAAAAATATTCAGTAAAAATTTAAAAAGAAATATTAATAATAAAGGTAAATTTAAATTTAAGACATTAATTAATATTAAAGAGGGATTTAAAAATAAATATTTATTACTCGATTTCAATAAAAACTTAGTCACAGAAACTTCTATGATAAAACCAGCTGATCTAAAATTAGAGATAGAAAGTACTAAAATAAGAAACTTGTTATTAAAAAAATATCCTATGAATTTTATGACTTTTCACAATGGTGGTTATGAATGTGAAAGAAAAGTAATGAATTTAAGCAAAAATGAAAAAAGATATTGGGATTGGATTTTTGATTTAGATTTTTTTATTTGATTTCTTATACAATATTCCCAAGCCTTTTTTTTGAATTATAATTTTTGATATAAATTCGAACATATGGTTTGCACTGATAACCCTTAAACCTGAACCAGTGTTAGGTCTTGAGCCTTTATATATTCCTTCAGACCATAATAATTCTCCTGCTGGGTCAACATGAGTGATTATTCTTTGGTTTAAATTTCTTACAAAAATAGAATATTTTTTTTTTGATATTTTGTTTTCCCAATCTTCATAAAGTCCTTCAAATTCTTTATGATGTCTCCAATTAACATCATGTAATTCTTCTATGTGGTGATAAAATGTCATTGATTTTTGCTCTGATAAATCCAAGATTGCAATTTTACCATTTAAATCTTTCAAAACTTGGAAAGGTGACTCTTTTCCATAAGCACTGAAATTATCTTTTTTAAATTTTTGAGAATCTTTACCAATAACAGCAAATGAATAAATTGGATGTTTTGTTCTTAAAATTTCATAATCAACCCTAAATTTTTCAGTCAATATTCCCATCAAAGATTTTGAATTTTTTAATGAAAAAAACTTATTTTCAATGAAATCAGTAAAATTAAATAAAGGCATTAACATTGTCCCATTTTTACCTATCACATCTAAAAAACTATCTATAATTATTGAAGTGTCTAGCTTTATTCTTTTTTTTTTGAATTCTGCTAGTAGTCTTCTAATATCAGAATGTAATAAAAAAACATCACCATCAGCTAGACCCGATTGTGCCCACCTTTCAGAAAGTTCATGTTGAACAGTACTGTTATGCATTAAGACTATGTTGTTAATTAAAAATTCAAAAAAACCCTATCAGGAATAAACTATAATACCAAGTCCATATTTTATTTTATAATTTTTACAAACATATTGATAAGTTTTCATATTTTTGTTTTTTCTTTTTAAAATTGATTTCCATAATTTTCTAGGACCATCACATGAACTTGCATCAATGTCATGAAATATTATTATAGCATTTTTTGAAATATTTTTTTTTGCTACTTCAAAATCATTTTTAACAACATCATAATCATGTCCACCGTCAATGAATACAAGATCATATTTTCCATTTAGTGATACTTGTTTTTCAATAAACTTTGATCTCGAGTCTCCACATAATAAAACAATATTTTTAAATCTTAAATTTGCAAAAAAACTATCTTTAGATTGCCCCTCATTACTTACATTGTCAACTGAAACAATCTTATCAAAATTAAAACATTTATTTAAAATTGTATTGGTGAATCCACAAGCATATCCAAATTCAAGAAAATTTTTATTCTTAAATTTTTTGTTTTTTATGATTTCTTGAATTTTTTTTATTGCCCAAACGAGCTCCTCTGGATTTTGAAGAGAATGAGTTCCTAGTCCATCATAAAGTTTATTCCCACCAGTATCTATGTTTGTATTAGCCCTTAGAAATTCTAGTAGATCAATCTCATTTTTTTTTATTGAAAAATTTTTATTAAGAAAATTATCTAACATTTAAAAAATTTACATTTAAAATGTATATTAAACACTTCGAACTATATCTAACTTTTATGGATTATTGTCAATGAAATTATAATAGAGATCCTCCTCTGATCTATAGATATAAAATAAAAAAATTTTACTTATTAGTCTTGTTCAATTATAAATATTAGCATAAACACTCATGAAATTAATTAATGCCCTCGTGGTGAAATTGGTAGACACAAAGGACTTAAAATCCTTGCCGCTTGCGGAGTGCCAGTTCGAGTCTGGCCGAGGGCACCAATTTAAATGAATAAAATTCAAATTATTTCCGATAAAAATATAAAGTCACTTAAAATAAAATCATCAATTTTAAGAATTTTAAAAAGAAATCAGGTTAGAAAAATTAATTTTATAATCGTAATTGGAGGTGACGGATTTATGCTTCAAACATTAAAGAGAAATAGAAATAAAAAAAAAAATTTTTATGGAATAAATTCGGGAAATTATGGTTTTTTAATGAATAAATTTTCTTCAAAAAAA
>MDSV01183907.1_pt1 | contig 15740 bp, 10 predicted proteins | sample 810851 | NCBI WGS metagenome assembly MDSV01 (sample SAMN05326640, study PRJNA326480) | marine metagenome | isolation source: seawater | place: Atlantic Ocean: North East | collected 2012
CGCCCAGCTCTTCGACGTGCGACCTCCAGAGGAGGGCGCTCGCCTGCGCAGCGCAACTATGACTGCGGGCCCAGAGGCCCTGGGCGCGCCGCGCGGCGGCGCGGCGCCCCACGCTCTCGCTCAAGTCGAAGCGCCCCCGGACGCGCCGCTCGGGAACGTTGCTATCGTCGGAAATTGCGCCGATCAAGATCTATCCCCCCCCACGTTCTGTGGCTCAGCGCCCGCAGACCCCCTTTCTACTTCAAATCCGACCGACCTCGAGGACCTGAGCGCACCCTCGCTCCCGAGCGCCCGCCCCGGCCACGGCACGGCCCCCTCGGCCCCCCGCTCGGCCCCCAGCGACCGCGTCGGCCACGGACTTCCTAGTGAAAACTAGTGACTTCCTACTGAAATTTCAGTTAACTGATCAGTTAGCTGAATGTCGCGATTGACACTGAGCGCCGAGACCTGCCTCGGCCCGGCATCGTCGCCGCCGCACTTCACCGACACCGAGACGACCGTGCGTGTCGCGGGGCAGCGGCTGGTCTTCGCCCCGTGCTCCTGCCTCCACGCGAAGCAGGGGTCGCACTTTCAGACCGGCGGCACTCCGTACGGGATTGCGCTCGTTGCTGTGTGCCCGAAGGCGAAACTCGTCGCCTTTGCCGAGCGCGAGGTCGACGCCACCGTCCACGTCTGGGGCATAGGCTCGATGAGCCGGCTCGCGTCGCTCACGGCGGCGGGGAAGCACCTTGAGGTGCTCGCGCTCGCCTTCTGCCGCGACGGCAGCCGCGTGGCGGCGGTGGGCGGCGCGCCCGGCCTCGAGCTCTCGGTATGGCAGTGGTCGACGCGCAAGCTGCTCGTGACCCTGCCGCTCGCCGTGCCGTGCGCTGACCTGTCGTTCGACCCTCGCTCGGCATCGTCGCTCTGCGCGCTCGCGGGCGCGAAGCTGCAGGTCTGCGCGGTGAAGCAGACATACGAGCACTTCACGGCGTCGGCGACCGAGCTGAGCCCCGCCGACGAGGTGGGAACCGGCGGAGTATGGGCCTGCCATGCGTGGGGGGCGGCCTCCGAGCTGTACGCCGGCACCGACACGGGCGCCGTCACGTGTTCGTCCACCGACGCCGGTGGCATGTCGCAGCGCCTCGTCCTCGCGTCGGGGAGCGCGGTCGCCGGCCTCGTCGCCGACGCGAGGCTCCTCCTCGTTGCCTCGCGCGATGGTGTGCTCACGTGGTACTCGGTGGCGACTGCCGAGGCGCTGTACGAGGTGCGGGTCGAAGGCGCGATCGCCTCCGTCGCCGTCAGCCCCGACTACCTGAAGATCCTCGCTACGACGGCCTCGGGAGACGCCCACCTCGTCACAATGCTGACGGCGGAGCTCCCCGAGACAGCGCTCGAGCCGGAAGAAGTCGGCGCGTTCCTTGCCGTCGAGAAGGTACCCGCCGACCCCCTCCCCCTCCCTTCCCCGTCCACCGTTGCTTCTCACCCCTCGATCGGCCCAAACCCGCGTCCCCACTGCTCCACACCCGTACCCGTACCCCGACTGCCCCGCCCCAAGTCCTTCCCCACCCTCCCCCTCCATGCACCCCCTTTGCACCCCGTGCGCCGAACGCGCACCCCCCACCCCGTCCGCACCCCGAACCGTCCCTCCTGCAGGCGGCATCGTTCCACGCGGGTGCCGTTGCGACCGCCGCCCTCCTTCCGTCCGTCGAGGAACGCGGCATCGTGTCCGAGGAAGCCGAGTTTGTCTCCGTGGGAGACGATGGAGTCATCCGATGCACGGGCTGCCGATCTTTAGCGCTCCTCGCGACGGCAGTGCCCGCGACCGACGCCACCGCCTCGACCGCCGCGGCCACCGCCACCTCGCGGCTCGTCGCCGTCGGCTTCTCCGACGGTGCGCGGCGGTCCCCCTCGTCACTTCCACCCGCCGTCCCGCTGCTCAAACCCATCAAAACACATTGGACCCGCCCCCCAACCACCCCCCTCCCCTCGACCCATCCACCAAAACCTCCCCAAATCTCTTCATCTCCTCCTCATAAAGTGCGCCGTGCTCGCCTGCAGGTGTGCTCCGCGTGTACCAGCGTGACCGTGCGGCCCTCAAGCTCGTGCACCGCTCGCGGCTCTCGACGAAGCCTCTGACTGCGCTCGCGTGGTCACCGACCGCGGAGGTGCTCGCGGCGGCCGACGGCGGCGCCACGCTACTCTTCATCGCGTGCACCCCACAGACTGTCGCGGTGATCGGCGCGACCGACCTACCAACGCCCGCCGCGTCGCTCGCGTGGCTCGCCAGCGTCGGCGCCTCCGAGGCACCCAAGCTGCTCGCGGCGTGCGCCGGCGGTGCCGTCGTGCGCATGACACCGCCAGCACCGAGCGCCGTGCCCCCCGCCGACCTGAAACTCCAGAAACGGTCGCTCGCGCGTGGCCTGATCAAGCTCGAGGCACCAGCGGTGGCGATCGCCGCGCTACCGGAGGCGTACCCGGTGCAGGCCCGGCCGGGAGCGTCCTCTTTCTTGGCCCTTTGCGACGACCTCGCGCTCAAGGTAGTGCCGAATGCCTCCTCCTCTCCAGCAGACCCCCCAGCCGTCGAGTCTTCCCTGCCCTTTCGGACGCGCGCAGGTGTACACGATGCCCAGTGAGACGGCCTCCGAGCAACAGGCCGCGTCGCTGCCGCCGTCGCACGCCGACCAGTCGTATCCCGTGCACGAAATGACGCCCACTTCCCTCGCGCTCTCGCGCGACGGCTCGCTGCTGGCGACGGGTGGTGCAGACGGCGAGGTGTCCGTGCGCTCGACCGCAAACATGGGCGACGTCGCAACCATCTCGCTGCATGACGTGCTGGCAGGTGGCGTCTGCGCCCTCGCTCTCCTCGCCGACGCCGACGCGGCGCCGGGTACCGCCACCGTCTTCTCTTGCGGCTGCGACGGCGCCGTCTACGCGAGCACCTACTCCGGTGCGTTTGACGCGCCCACGCCGCCGCTGCCGCCGTCGATGACCGTCGTGTACCCCGAGGTCGAAGACGTCCCTCGCGCCGTCGAGGCGGCGGCGACGGGCAGTGCAGCGGCGAGCGGTGGGGAGCCGTCGGTGCTGCAGGTGCCACCGCAGGCGGGCAGCGGCGGCGAAGGCGAGATCTCCGCGCACTCGGCACAGCGCGAGCTTATGAAGCAACAGGTCGAGGGCGTCCGCGCCAAGCTGCTCGCGAAGATCGAAGCAAACGCCGCACTGCCGGTGGACGAGCTCGAGAAGATGGCGGCCGCTGACTTCATCGTCGATGTTGCCCAGCAGACGTCGTGGCGCGAAGAGGGCGAGGGCCGCGTCGAAGGCCTGCGCCGCGCGACGGAGCGCGACGACCTGGCGAAGCGGCTCATCGCGAGCCGGATGAAGGCGGAGTTTTGGGAAGCGATGGCGACGCCGTCAACTGTGATGACGGCGCTGCGGCTGCCGGGTGATGAGCCACCGGGTACCCTAAAGTCCTCCGTGTCGAATTTCACCGTGCCGGCGCCGAAAGCGGCGGAGCTGGCGGCGCTGAGGCGTGTCAAGTTGCTGCGGCAGGTCGAAGTACGCGTGGGGAAGTGGGAGCGCGCCCAGACCGGGGCGGACGCTGACGTGGCTGCGGGGCTCTTCGAGGAAGCAAAGGAATTTGCGAGCGACATCTGCTTCGTCAGCAGCGGCAAGAAGTCGGCGGTCGGCGGCGGCTCCGACGGCGATCTGTCGCCTTCGAAGGCGCGCGGCGGTGACGGTGAGGCGCAGGAACCGGAGGAGGCCGAGCTGTCGTCGCCGTTGAAGACGGGCGCGGCGGTTGGCGATGAGAGCTCCCTGCTGTTGGCGCCATTTGAGCTGCACGGCACATGGCGCAAGGCGACCCAGGCGGCGCTTTGCGCCGAGCTGATAGAGACAACGAAATCGCGCTTCAATCGAAAGTTCGACGAGCTCCTCGCAGCGAAGAAAGCTGAACTGGAGAGGATCGGAGAGAAGATGGTCAGCCGACGCCATTCTCGAGAACCAATGCCTGCACACCTCCGCCACCTCCCCCCTTACCCCGTGTCTCCATCGCGTCTCCCGCCAGGGCCGTGTTGGCGAGATTCTCTCTGAGCTCCAGAGGCTAGGCGCCGATGTTCGTGCCGAGCAGGCAGAGCAGGAGGCGACGAGGGCAGCGCTCGTGCTCGCCGTATCCGAGCAGCCAGAGAAAGTGCTTACCGTGAACGACTCGGAAGTCAAGGCGGCGAAGCTTCTGTCGGCTGCTGAGCGTGCCGAGGCCGAGCGGAAGGCGAAAGAGGCGGAAGCACGCGCGGCGGCGGCGGCGGGTGACAACATGGCGGAGCGGGCGTTGCTGGATATGATGAATGGCACGCTCGAATCGAAGCGCGACGACGAGGAAGTGATGCAGGACCTCGTGCGGCCCGAGTGGATGGTCGTGACGCCTGTTGACCAGATGACCGAGGCCGAGCACGCGCTTGTGAAGGAGTTTGACGCGAAGGTGAAAAAACTCGAGGCGGAGCGCGAGAAGCGCACAAAGGCGCTGCAAACCGAGCTTGCGAAGGTCCGCCTCGACATGGCCGACGCGTGCCGCTTCTTCAACGAGCGCCTCACCGAGCTCGCTGACACGAAGGTGCAGTACGATCAGGCTGTCTTCGAGACCGAGCTCGTGACAGTGAAACTCGCGCAGGCGCGCCTCCGCGTCGAGGAACATGACGCGCGCGTGGCGGCGCTCTCGGACGAGCTAAAGACGCTTGGCAAGCAAAAGGAAGCGAGCAGCGGCCGCCTCGCCACTTTCCGGCGGGAGGTTGAGGCGGTGCGTGAGACGCATGAGGGCCTCGCATCGGAGAACCGGTCACTCGAGAAAGCGTTCAAGCAGGATTTCGTAGACGCCCCCGAGCATCTTGAGGTGCTGCAGAAGCTGTACCGCCGCCGGAAGACGCGCGTCATCGCGAAGGGGCGCGTAAGCGACAACGCGTCGCACCGCGGCTCTGACACTGGCGGACGGCCGTCCGACGAGAATCGCGGCTCGCGGCCAGGCCTCGGAGGAAGGAAGGCGAGCAAGATGGGCGCCGCTGCCTTCCTCGGCGCAGCGCAGCAGCGCGGCTCCGACCGCTCGCAGGAATCGTACGGTCGCCGCTCGTCGTCGAAGCCGGCACACCTCCTCGCGCAAGGCATCCCTACCCCTGCAGCCGAGCCCGACGCGACTGCCGACGCGCCTGCGAGGCCGACCCGCGACCCGTTCACGGATCTTGATGCGCCGGCGACCGAGGTGGTGATTGAGCCGCTCGATGCCGCCGTCGACATGCCCGAGGGACTGTCATTCGACATGTGGGACCGCCTCGTCGAGGCGCGCAACGCGAAGATCACTGCCGAGACGGACCTCAAGGCGTGTGGCGCGACGCTCGCCGAGATGAACGCTCTACTGCAGGAGATGGCCGACACCGACGACGCCCTCAAGAAGAGGATGGCCGGTGCGGCGGCCGAGCTTGCGGCGATCCGCGACCGTGAGGCTCGCGAGCGTTGGAACCTCGAGCTCCCGTATAAGCTCAAGCAAGGGCAGCTTGAGGTCGAGGAGGCTGCCGTTGTCACCGACTACTCTGAGGCACTCTTCGTCCACAAGGGCGTGATCGCGGAGCTCAATGCGCAAATCCGCGCGCTTGGGGGCGAGAAGGTCGGCGTTCTCGAGGAGATCAAGGAGTTCCGGAAGGAGATCGCGTTGCTGCAGTGGGAGAACGAGCGTGCCGACCGCGAGGCCGAAGATCTTGTCGAGCTGACGCGCGAGTTGCAGCTGCTACGCGTGACAAAAGATCTGCAGGAGCGCATCAATGGCGGCGGCGAGGACAACCAACAGGCCGAGGCCGTCCGCCTCGAGCGCAAGCTCGAGCAGATAAAGATCAACCATGAAGAAAAGGTTGACGAGTACAAGCGGCAGGTGGGGAAGATCCACAAGCTGGTGCACGACAAAGACACAGAGATGGGGTCGCTGAAGGCGCAGATCGAACAGCTCGAGGCATCTGTCCTCGAGCGCGAAGCGATCCACTCGATCCAGACGGCGACGAAGGACGATTCGGCCGACGCCACGCAGCGCTTCGCAGACGTGCACATGAAGCGAAAGCTTCAGACCCTCGTGGGGATGCAAACGCAGGAGATCGAGCTTTTGCGCGACGAGCTTGACCGCCTCCGCCGCCGTACGTTCCCCACATTCACGCACCTGGAGGCGCGCCGCGCGGGACCACGCGATAATTAACAAATCGTACTGCTCTCTAAAGTGACTTTAGAGTACGTACGAGTACCATGGTACACCTGTAAAGCCCACGCGGTAAGCCGTAGAGGCCTCTGAGCGATACCATGGTTGCCATGTTGAGGCTGATTGGGGGTTTTGTGCTGGCGGTCGGCTTCGGCGAAAACGTTCGGCGGTTTGGGATGTCCGCCGCACTGCAGCCCGCTCCCGTCGATGCGATCCCACCAGTCACGCCTGCATCGGCCCAGCAGCCAAGTGCTGCTCCCGTGGCTCACGGTGCCAGTTCTTTGCGTGGTGCAGCCACACGCGGCGCGCTGCTTCACCTGCTCGAGGAGGACATGGCGCTATCCCCGTCGCCGCCGTTAGTTTTAAGCGAGGAGGTCGAGTATGACGCGTTGAGCATTGAACTACGTACTGGTGCAGAGAGGTTTGCGCGTCAGCACGGGCGCACGCCGACGGATGAGGAACTCAAGGGGCTCGGGGCGGCGACGATGAGCAGACTCGCTGAACTCGCCGGACTGCGCGGTCGAAACCACACGGTTCGCGGCCCGTGTCCGGGTCGCTGCCAAGGGCGTGGCTCGTGCAACTACAACTTGCACTCATGCGTGTGTCACGGGTGCTATGCGGGCCATGACTGCGGTGAGTGCGCCGTGCCGTGCGAATCTTCTTGCGGCCGCCGCGTGGTGGATAAGGCGCACGCGAATGGTCGGTGCGACTGCTGCACTGGGACGTGCGTCTGCACCCAGGGATACTTCGGCGACGATTGCACTGGCGTCCGCTCGGTCTGGGATGAGGATACGCAGGAAGAGCGGCCAACTGCATCGAACCATGGATATCGTATGAACTTTGGCACTGGCCCCGCCGTGTGTGACTCCAACTGGACAACGCGTGCGGTAGTCGGATCATCTATTGTGGATTACTGCGGCTTCCGCGAATGTCCGAATGACTGCTGGGAGAGCCTCGGACATGGAGTTTGCTTGGGCGCCGAGGTATCCTGCCACCCGTTCCCTTCTTTTGGCCATGCCTCTTTCCACTCCTGCCTCGTCCCCGCACCGATCGACTTCCTCCCTCTCGATCTCCACACTGGCTGGCCCTCCACGGGTCTCCGGCTACCACTTCACCTCCGGCTACCCTCCCCTCCACACCTCTCCGGCTTGCCCGAGAACCCTCCATGTTATACCTCCGTGACTGCCAGGCCCAGCCTGCGACCTGTCTCCCTTACCACCTCGCGCGGCGCAGGTGATGGGAAAGCCACTCTGCCAGTGCGCCCCGTGGTATGTCGGCGAGGATTGCGCGTGCCGCAACTGCACGCTCGGCCGCGGCGCATGCGTCGCTTCACTCGAGCACGCGGGGAGGCTCGCGGCGGCTGGCGTGGTCAGTGGTGGTGGCGGGCTCGTTGAGTTCGGGGACTGCCTCTGCGTGCGCGACGTGAATGCTAGCGTTCCACTTTGGGGGCGCGAGGACTGCTTCTGCCAGTTCGGATGCGGGAACGAGAGCGTCGGTAGCTTCGGCTCGCACGGCAAATGCTCAGCGATTGACGGACACTGCCTGTGCAAGACGAACTGGCGGGGTGGGGCGTGCACAGAGCCGTACTGCCTAAACGACTGCTCCCACCATGGCACGTGCATCACAGACCCGGACACATGCATGACTATGGACGCGAAAACGACTCCCTTCGACCAGCGCACCGCGTGCTGCGAGTGCTCGCACTCTTTTCACGAGCAACGAGAGCCGCAGGTGCAGCCTGCGACACCCACGTCGTGCAACGTCGCCGCACGGCGACTCGGCTGGGGCTGGGTGAAAGCAGACTCGTACCATGGTCTAAAGCCCATCGGGGGTGTCAATGGCGTGCTCGGCTTCAGCCTCGAGCCTCTCGTCGGGTTCACGCTCGCGCGCGGTCCGACAACGTCAAGCACGACTGACCTGCCACCAGGGTCACAGATGTTGGTATTGTGGGGTGGGAAGGTTCAAGCGCCACCGAGCGCGGTGTATGGAGTTCGTAAGCGCGTCAGCTGTGAGGTGGACGGCTGCACGGGCAGCCGCCGCCGGCTTAGCGTCAGTGACCGCATGTGGACGTGGATGCCAACCGATACAACCCACGACCAATTTGGTTCGTGGCGTACCGGCCGGATGCTCTCAAGTACCGACCGAAACCCGTCCGCAAGATGGCTCCACGCCTCAGCTCATGGCAGCTCGTGCTTTTTCATCCACGGCGGCCTCGGCCCCACCGTTGATGGGTACCTGCTCAACTTCAGTGTCGTGGTGGAGGCTCACTTGGGCATGTCTGCTGATGACATTGACACTACTCTCCTACATCGGCTCCGAACGAGGTATGACCTTGGCAGGAGGGTTGGTGACGCTGGCGATCCGAATGTGCTGTCGGAGGATGTCGTCGCCGAACAGCAGAGCTGGGAGCACGTTGAGCCATGGCAGCTCCACGAGCCGGGCACTGCGATGGCGAGCGCGACCGAGCTGCTAGGCACGCGATCGACCTCAGTGAATGCAGCGCTGCTAAGAACCCACCTCGCCAACGTGTCGTTCGCCTTCACGAGCCGGGACGCACTGTTTGACGCATGGGAAAGGACTCGCAAGCTGATGAACACTGTGCTGTCAGATGCGGAGAACTTCACAGTCGTGGCGATAGGTGCTGCGCGGCCAGCTGTGCTGAGCTCGGCCTCAGTGTTTGAAAGCGCTGACTATGCGGAGCCGCTGCGTCGGAACGACCTGTGGAAGTTTACTTATTCCAGCAATGGCACAGTAGCGGGTGGTTGGACACAGCTCACGCCGAATCGCGCCGCGCATACGGATCAAAGCCTCGTGCCACTGACGTTCGGCCACAAAATGGCTATCGTCGCTAATGAGAGCTTGGTGCACAGCGCAGCGTACTCTGATAAGCTCTATCTCTTTGGCGGCCGAACGCGCAGCCTGCAGGCTGGTAGGCCATGGGAAGACATTGCATCCGCGTCCCTGACGCGCGTACACGAGACATCGTCAGGGTGGACATGGCTCGACCAGAGCACTGCGGACGCTGACACCTTCATCAAGCATTTACTGTCCTGGGAGAAGGACGTCTTCACACCGTGGTTCGACAACACCTACTCCGCATGGAAGCAGACCATCGCTCACCGGCTAACGCTCCACTCGAACGCCGTGCGCACGCGGCTGCTCAGCGCATTCAATCAGACGCGGCTGCAGCCTTGGAAGCGGCTTTGGGAGGGCGACATCAGTGGAATGCACTGCCGCAAAACTCCGAAGACGTTGACCGACGTGTGCGAATGCGTGCCCGGAGATTACGGAGATCTAAAGAAGTGGTTCACTGCGCGGATCCATCAGTGGGCTTACATCAGAGACGTCGAGTTCGCACTGTTGCGGCGGTCGATGGCGGCGCAGTACAAGGAATTCCTAAACGAGACTGGCCTGGCATGGCGCGAGCAGATCTGCCACTCGTGGGGTCGGATCACCCCCTTCGAAGTAGTCGAAAGTTCCGAAGGTTGCCCCGAGTGGGGTCCAAATGAGGAGGAGTCGATGTTCTCTGCTGCTGCACCCCCTGCTCCAGTAGGGTCAGCATCAGGTAGCGATCGCTCACATCCTTCATTGGGACCGAACGTGGCATCCGCCGGATTGTACTCCGCGTTCGTGGAATTCGAGCGAACGACGTTGTATAAGCTGCGCCGCAAGCTACTCGGAGACTTCCGAGCGTTCATATTGGGACTCGTGGAGAAGCTTGCGGCAGAGGACGACAAGCTGGTCTCCGGAGAGTTCTCGCAGAGGAGCATTGAGGCACGCTCCGGCCCTCCGCCGCCCCCTGCTGCACCCCCATGACGCCCGTTGTTTCTCGCAGGATTGGAATGCCAAGCAGATTGCGACACTTTCGTCCTGGCGGTGCCACTCTACGCTCGATGAAGGTCTCTCTGAAGTCCACTCCTTCTCGATGCCAGGATCGGAAGCCGTTTCCGCTCACGCCAGCGCCACGTCTGCCATTGCAGATGTTGGCTCCTCTACCGCCGACCGCCTGCACAGGCTCGCCGTGCAGCCGGTGAACACCACCGTTATCTTGCACACTCTGCTCTCGAGAAAGATCTGGGACTGGGCAGATGTCAAAGCGCAGTGGGACGAGGCGCTCCGCTGGTTCGGCACCAATTGCCTCAACACCGAGAGCTATTGGCGGTGCTATTGGATGGATCGCAACGTCGCTCAGCGGACTCCGACGTACTTCCAGTCGACGCGTAACTTCTCGGTGCCGCCCTACTCTAAGGTGACTATGGATTCGACTCGCCTAGAGTGGCCCAACAATCGCCAGGGCGACCCGTACTTGTCACGCAACGACACCGACCTCGAGATTGCTTCTCAGCTCAGCCACCAGCTGAGCCATGAGGGTGAATCTTCGCTGCTTGCGACTACTGGCGTGCGGATGGTTCACCCTGGAGGCTTGCCCATATGGGCATGCGGCCTGCTGGGTGGCGCGTGGGGTTGTACGCCAGACTCCGTTCGAAAGGGGCTGTGCGCCCAGTACGCGATTGACAAGACGCCCAACTCGCTCAAGTCAATGGGTGGCTTCGTTGGGAACTCCCTGACAACATGGGAGGTGCCACTCTCAGATGTGTCCCAAGGAGGGGGGCCGGGATACGATCGGTTTTGCGCGTACGTTCCAAAGGTTCCGGAGCTGACGCCCGAGTCAGCGGGTCTGCCTGAGCCGGGTATCTTCACGTCTCCGCCCGGGCGGTACTTTCACACGTTGGAGTACGTCGCGCAGGAAAGAGTTCTCGTCCTGTTCGGCGGGACAAATGACACAGCCGGCGGAGCGGCATCGGTGCGCGTTGAGGCGGCGAGGGGAGGGTGAGGGGGTGGGAGGGCTCGCCTCTCAGACCATCAGTTCCGCATCCGCCACAGGTGCTCGACGACTTTTGGGTGTACGATATTGATGCGGAGAGCGGCGATGGCTGGAAACCGTTGCATTTTTACCCCCACGAGGGTGCTGATGCTGTGGCGTCACTGCAACCCCTCACCGAGGCTAAGTACACTGCATACCCATGGTACAACATCCAAGCACACAATTGGTCGCTCTCGGTGAACTCAGAGGAGGCCAGGCGACTCAAAATCCGACCGACAAAGCGATATGGGCACGGCTCGGCACTGTATGAAACCGACGGCTGGGCGCTCGGCCTCAATCGCTGCTCATCCTGCTCCAGCCTCGACTGCTGCAACGTGACATTGCGCGATCTCAACCGAAACGACGCGACAGCGCTCTCCGCGATGCACGCGCATCAGCGCACCTGCCTGGGCCGTTGGGCGGAGGCCTTCGCCATGCGCTCAGAGGCTATCTGCGATGGCCGCGTCGACGGCTCAAGTGGGGCTGTGGGAGCGCAGACTGATCCCATCTCCTTCCTTTTCATCTATGGAGGCAACAATGGCACACACCTGCTGGATGAGCTATGGGCGTTCGCCTTCGCGCGCAACCCTGCTTGGATCGATCACTCGTCGTCTGCTTTGTTCAATCGCCTCCCTTTTCACTCGGCGCGATACGACGCCTTTAAGGGTCCATACGCTGGCTGGATTCGACTCGATCCCGTCCCTTGGTCGGGTGCGGGCGCACCGGTGCCACTCATCCACCCGCAGCTCGTATACGTGGAGACAGAAGGCGCTGACAACCTGTCAGCTGAGGAGCGGGACACGACGAGCCCAGCCGGTTCATTGTACATTATAGGTGGGATGCAGCAACCTCTGGACAGGGTTGCCGAGGGCGTAGGATCTTGGGGAGCTGACGGCGGCTGTCCCAACGATGGTGGCCCAGGGCCATGCATCTCCGAGCGTTGCTGCTGGAGGGTGGAGGGCGTAATGCGCGACACCGCTGGCTTGGTCAACGGTATTTGGAAGGTATCAGACATCTTCAACAACAAGGTCAGCACCTCATCATCGCGCATCGAGGTGCGAGGCGCCGTCCCCTCCGCGCGCTTCGAGCATGCCCAGTCGGTGGCAGCGGAGTCACCTACGATGTTCATTGTCGGCGGCGCGATGGGCCCGAAGAATATGAACACCAAGTTCAATGGCGGTGATTACGGTGTCACAAGCCCAGAAGTGTGGTCGGACGACGTGTCGCCGGTGCAGCTCAAGGACCGTGACTTGTGGATCTTTGACATGGAGACACTTGAGTGGGAGCTGCCTTCGGACCCGCAGACAGTAAGCCCTGACTGCAGTAACACAGCCCCAGCCAACTGCTCGTCGGCAGCGACATCCGGTGGCCAGGAAACCTCCCAGAACTGCGAGGGAACGCCGGTGAGCGCGACTCAGCGGCTCTGCGCCGCATGCGCTGGCACCGAGATTTCCCCGCGCGGCGGCCAAGCGTGCGAGCCGGGCGGGCGGTCGGCGCACTCATCGGCTCTTGCGTACCACGATGAAGTGACCTCTCTACCCACGAGCCTCGTGATCTTCGGTGGCCTCGACCAGTACGATGATGCACGCAATGACGTGTGGGCTTTTGACCTCACTCTCATGCTCTGGCGGCCTGTCTACACCTTCGATCCGGCAGAGGAGTCACAGACCGCGCCGCACCGCCGTCACACGCAGGCCATGCTACACCGGTGGCTCAACGGGCGCGAGACGCTCGTGGTGTATGGTGGGGTCGATGGCTTTGGCGGCGTGCTTGACGACCTTTGGGTGTTCGACCTGACCATCGCAGCAAGAGAGATGCATGAACAGGCTTGCATTGGGGGGTACTGCACATACGCTCGCTGCGCTGCAGAGAAGTGCTGGTCGAAAGTCCTGCTGCACAACCAGCCGGCGGGACGGCGCGCGCCGCTCTTCATCCCCGTTTCGAATACGACGATTCTCATGTTCGGCGGCCAGACCCAGGTGGCGACAGCGAGCCTTTATGTCGGTGGGCAAACTCCTAAGCAGTTCGCCGATGACTCGTACACGGACAAAAAGGGGGGTGAATTCGGGTCGACAGCTTATCCTAATGGCGGGCCGACAGTATCGGAGCTCTGGGTACTCAACGGCTCGGCCGACTCGCCGATGAACGACTGGGAGTGGCAGAAGGTGCGGGAGGACCCCCTGGCCACCTCCCCTCGCCTCGGCGTGTACCACGGCAACTGGTCAGGCGAGGGAGGGCGAATGCGGCCGTACATTGATCTACCCGAGCCGCGCGCTTTCGCGACTGGCGTTGGAGGATCATGCTTTGGTTCAGACGCGTGCAACGCGCGTCGTATCTGGATGGTCGGCGGGTGCGCGGCGATGCTGTGGCACGTGTGCCGTTGGTAGATCTGACCCCGCCCCGCCGATGATAGGTACACGCTGAAAAACGTGCTCTCCGATGTCTGGACGTTTGAAATGGCCGACTTCACCTGGCGCCTTGCTGACATCGTCGCGAAACCAAGCCCGCCACGCTTCAAGATGTCGGCGGCGATGTATGAGCCGCTTCCGGGCAACGCGCGCGGGCTGCGCAACCAGCCGCACCTTTTCGGACACTTCGGGGTGAAGGACTTCCTGGGCGGCGACCCAGTGTCTGACGTCTGGCTCTTCACGCAGATCGCGAACACCAACGAAGCAGAGGATCTCAGTCGCGGCGTTGCCAACTCGATCGAAGGATGGCTGATGGAGCGTACCGGGACGACCTGGCCATACTCGCACCGGCCCAACCAGCCGGCTGAGACTGTTGGGCCCCCGATCACCGGAGTGGAGAGTCAAGGCTAACTATTAAGGCTAGCTAGAGAAGCCGTAATAAACGTAGAGCCGGGGTACAAAAGCTACAACATCGCGGTCATCAGCACGATCGCCGTGATAGTTGCCGCGAGGGCGATGGGCACGAGACAGTACTGCAGGAAAATGATCGTGCCGAGCACCGCGCGGTCGCCACCGCCTAGCTCGGTCATCGTGATCAGCTGCTGCCCGCTCGGCATGGCGCAGAGCACGAGCGCGACGAGGATGAAGACCTCGTCCCACGGCGGCGAGATCGGCTCGAGCGCGCCGCTCGCGCGCAGCCCCATGAGCACGAGGGTGCCCATCAGCGGCGTGGCCACCAGGCGCGTGAGCGCGATGAGCAGGTTTGCGCGCACGTCGATAGTCGACCAGTCCGGCCCCTTGGCGAGCGAGACGCCGAGCAGCAGCAGGGACACCGGGATCGCCGCCTGGCCGAGGCGCACCACGCCGCGCCACAGCCAGCCGAACGGCGCGCCCTCCGGCGGGTACATCAATGGCCGCAGCCACGGCGTCGAGCCACCCGCGGCGCCGAGCAGCACGCCGACGACGGGTGGCACGAGCACCCGTCGCATGAGCACAGCGCACGCGGTTGCCGCTCGCCGGTAGCGCCGCCGCGGTGCCTCGTCGATCGGCCCGAGCGCGTCGTTGCCGTGCGCGTCCTCCGAGCCCCACGCCGCCGCGTCGCTCGCTGCCGCCGGATGCTCCGCCAGCAGCGCAGCGCCGCTCGCCGCGCCTGGGGCTGCGCTTGTGGCTCCGCCGCCCGTCGCACGGCGAGCGAAGAGCTGTACATGCGCGTGGTTGCCCTCGGCGTCGCCCTGCGCCAGCGAGTAGAGGTATTTGGCGTAGCTCCCACCATCCTTTTGCCGGCGCAGCGGGTACCCGCCCTCCGGCCCCGAGAAGAGCGACTCCCGGAAGAGCGCGTGCGCGGAGGCGGGCGCCGGCGGCGACGCGCGCGCGTCGGCCTCGAGCACGGACAGCTCGATCGCCGAGCCCGTGCGCGACGAGGCTGTCGTCGACGCCGCGCTCGCGCCACCGCCACCGCGCGCCGGACGCGGCGGCGCGGCCTCCTCCGGCGTCTGCTCCATGTTCACGCCGAGCAGCCAGCCGCCGAGCGCCCACAGAAGAGTCATGTGCACAGGCTGGTAGAAGCCGACAAAGACGAGCGGGTCTGCGACGAGGCCGTCGGGCGGCACGGCGGCGCCGCCGCGGTACAGGATCTCCTGCACGACGGTGAGCAGCACAGTGGGCAGCGAAATAGAGTTTGGGAACGCGGTGGCGCAGACAACGATCCAGTGGTCTTGCGGCCGCACCAGCGAGCCCGAGAGCAGCGCCACCAGCTTGCCGAGCGCGAGCCCGATGGGCACCATCGCCAGCGGCAGCAGTAGCATAGGCCAGTTGAGGACGAGCAGCCGCGGGCTCACCGCCGGCAGGACGCGCGAGAAGAGTAGGCAGGGCATCAGGCAGCGCATCTGCAGTGCTGCCAACCCGCGCGTCACCTCCTGGCCCATGAAGCCGCTGCGCGTCATGTAGATGCCTGCGATCGCGAGCACCGCCGCCGTGAGCAAGGACTCGCCCGCCGCGACCGCCACAGAGATCGCCGTCGTCAGCGACGGCGCCGCTGCCGCGTAGAGGTGGCCCTCCGACGGCATCACGAGCGCTTCTGCAGGTCGTGGAGCGCGACGCGCTGCAAGACAACTAACTTCCAAAAGGACCGGCTATTGCTAGGAATTCCTAGGAATTCCTACAGCTCCTACCGTATACTGGTCTCTTAGGCTCCGCCTTCTCCTCTCCGCTCTCCACAGCCCGCTCATCGCATCGACAGCGGCAGCCGTCAGTGAGCCCCAACTGCGAC
>MDSV01193824.1_pt1 | contig 15740 bp, 8 predicted proteins | sample 810851 | NCBI WGS metagenome assembly MDSV01 (sample SAMN05326640, study PRJNA326480) | marine metagenome | isolation source: seawater | place: Atlantic Ocean: North East | collected 2012
GACGGCGACGCCACGGGATCCTTCTCGCTGAGCGACGATTTCGAGTCCTTCGTGAAGTGGGAAGACCACCCGCTGAAGTACCTGTTCGCCACGGTGTGCATCGTGACGATGCTCACCTGGATCGGGTTCGCGGGGGACAACCTGCAGCACCACAGGTCGTACGCCTCGCTGTCCTTCGCGGGGGGGTGCACGCAGAGGCAGCTGTGGAAGAACAGCTGGAACGAAGGGGGCGTCGCGCTGCTCGTCTTCCGCGCCGCCGCCTTTTCCGGGTGCGCGTGGTTCACGTGCACGCAGATCGTGCGGCCCAACCTCGCGGCCGGGGGGGCGGTCGCTGACTTCATGAACTTCCACGACTGGAGCTTCTACTTGTTGACCGCGTTCTTCGGGCTCGCGACGGTGGTCAGCGTCCGCGGCGTCGCCGGCGCGAACGGCGGGTACGACAAGTTTCTCGGGCACAACGGCGCGTGCAACACGCTCGGACACTGGTTGTTGACTCTGTACGCGGCGGCGTTCACCACCGCGCTGGTGTGCGATGGGCTGGTGTGGGTCGAGCTGCTGCTGTACCCGCAATGCGTCTCTGAGACGTTCAGGAGCAAGATGAGCACTTTGCTCGACCCGACGTCGCGCCTGTGCTACTTCGAGTGGAGCTACCTCATCGGGTTCATGGGCAACCTGCTGCTGCTGCTGATGGAGTCCACCATCGGCGGTCTGACCTTTCCCAAGTGCTACCTCTCCGCGCCCTTGTTCTGCTTCGGGCTGTTCGCGGTGATCAACTACCTGCAGCACGAGGTGTTTTTCCAGAGCTGGGCGTACGAGCAGCTCAACTTTTTCCGCTGGACGACCATCTTCTACATGAACGGATTCTTCGGACTCATCTTCGGCGCGCACTTCTTCCTCAACTGGTTCCTGAGCATGGGCGAGGGCGACAAGAAGCCGAGCACGATGGCGAGCGAACACATGCCGCTCTTCGCGGCGCAGAAATAGAGAAGGGCGCGCGCGACGCCGCGCACGAGTGTGATGCTACGACTGAACGATTTAGTATTAGAGACGAACGTTCGCGACGTCTGCGCGTCGCCGCCCCGCGTCGCACGCCCGCGAACGCGCCTCGTCGGCCGTCCGCGCGCGATCATTCTCCGCCACGGAGCCGCGGCAGGACATCGAGCATCGCGTCGAGCGCGGCGGCGCCGAGCATCGCCGAGCGCCGCGCCGTCCAGCCGTCCTTCTGCGCCAGCTGCGCGTTGTCCTTGAACGGCATCTCGAGGGTCATCCCGAGCGCCCCGGGGAACCGCACGACGACCTGCGTCTTGGCCGTCACGACGTTCCCCGCGGGCGCGCTCCCGTACTCGAGCGGGAACACGGTCTGGAAATCCGGACACGCGCGCGCGTACGCGTCTTTGAACCGCCGTTGCGTCGCCGCCCGCGCCTCGTCCCATCCCGGCGTCCCCTCGCCGCCGACGATGAAGCAGTACGGCTCCGCCTCGTCGCCGTGCACGTCGAGCATCAAGTCCACGCCCGTGTCGTCCATGGCGTTGCGCGCGTGGAACACCTCCGGGGAGTAGTCGACGCGAGGGGCCGCCCACTCGCGGTTCAGGTTGGCGCCCAGCGCGTTGGTGCGCAGGTGCCCTCGCGCCGAGCCGTCCGGGTTCATGTTCGGCACGACGTGCACGACGGCGCGGCGCAGGAGCTTCTTCGCCACCGGATCCTCTTCGTCCAGAAGCCTCGCCACGAAGCCCTCCATCCACCAGCTCGCCATGGTCTCCCCGGGGTGCTGCCTGGCGATCACCCACAGCACGCGCTTCGCGCCCCCGTCGCGCTCCCACGGCGACATGCGCTCGTCGATGAGCGCGCGCGCCGCCTCGGCGTCCGCTTTGCCGGCGCCCGCGAACCGCGGCTCGGGCGCGAAACGACTCTTCGCGCCGTCCTCGCCGTCGCCCCCGAACACTAAACAGTCCAGCGGCCTCCCGTCGTTCGTCGCGCCGAGCACGACGAGTTTCGCTCGGTGTTTGGACGCCGACGCGTCATCGTCCGTCTCGCCACCACGAGTCGCGCGCGCGACGAGGTCCAGGTGCGCCTCGTTCGAGTACGGCGGGAAGTACGCCACGTGGACGCAATCGCCCGGGACGCCGCCCGGTTCGGCGCCGAAATCGATCACGAGCTCGCCTTTGACTTCGTCGTACGACGTCGAACGCACCCTGCGCCAACGTTTCCTGTCCGTCGACACACACGCCTCGTACCCGCGCCACCCGTCGGGGTAGCTCGCGTCGCCGGCGTTGGCGATGACGACGCGCAGGTTTTGGCCGCCCGCCCCGACGACGCGGAAGTGGAACCACTGGATGTGCGCGCGGCCGTCAGCCTCGGTGAACGGCTCGGCGCGCATCGCCACGGTCAACACGTCGGGCGTCGCGCTGATGAGCTCGCCGTTGCCGCTGTCGAACGCGCTGCTGAAGTGGTACGACACGGTTTCGCTCGCGGTGGCGCGGCGGAAGGAGCCGTCGGCGGTCGCCGCGGGTGTCATCTCGGCGAAGCGACGTGGGGGAGGCGCGCGAAAAGGCACCCGCGCGAGTCTCGACGCGGGAGGTCCGCGAGAGGCGGGTCGGAGGCACCCTGGGACGCGGGCGGTCGTGCGTGCGGCGGTGGCGCGGGATACGGCGGGAAGCAGACGGGCCAGACGCATGTGACGTGCGCGGCGTTGTGATGCGCGCCCCGACTCGATCTGCGCCGTTTCTTCGTCCGAGGTAACGGAGTTTCGTCTTCAGTCAAGCATGCGCGCGTCGATGTCGCCCGCCGGGACATCCGCGGCGGCGGTGCCAGGATCGGCGGTCCGCTCGCGGCCGGCGTCGCCTCGCGCGGTTTCGACTCGCGCGTCGACTGGCGACGCCGCGCCGTCGCTGCTGCCTTGGCTCTCCCGCGTCACCGACGACGCGGGCTTGGAGTCTCGCGTCGCCCTCGCGGACGGGCCGCACGGCAGGAGCCTGGTGGCCCTCAGGCAGCTCACCCCGGACGAGGTGATCTTCAACGTGCCCTTCAGCTTGGTGTTCGCGGAGGACGACACGAAGGACGCACGGAACGCGCTCGACGCGAGCGAAGCCACGGAAACGCCGGCTGACGACGAAGCGCTTCCGTGGTCCGCCGAGATGGCGATGCGCCTCCTCGAGGCTCGCGCGGGCGTCAACCGACCGGAACTCAAGCCCTGGATCGACAGCTTGCCCTCGTTCGTGTCGACGCCTCCGCTGGAATATTCCGACGACGCGCTCGAGGCGTGCCAGGACGCGTTCGCGATCGAGGAGGCGAAGGAAGTGCGGGCCGCGCACGCCGCGGCGGGCGCGGCGTTGGGAGCCCGGCTGGCTGCTGTCGGATGCGACGGCGACGACCTGCGTTGGGCCGCCGGCGCGCTGCACAGCCGGTGCTTCACGCACGGCCCGAGAGGCACGCACCTCGCCGTTCCCGGCGTGGACATGTGCAACCACTGCTTCGAGAGCCCCACCGCGCAGGTGCGAGTCGTGACGTCGCCGGACGAGTGCCAGGGCGCGGCGGCGACGCGCGAGATCGCCGAGTCGCGCGAGAGTCCCACGCGGGGCGAGACTCGCTTTTTCCAGCTGCGCGCCGGCGAGGACGGCGTGGAGGAAGGCGCCGAAATCATCATATCGTACGGCGCGTGGCCGAACGACCCGTTCTTCCTGTACTTCGGCTTCGTTCCCGGCGGGAACCCCAACGATGCGGTGGCGCTCTTCGCGGACGCCGCGGAAGTCGAGATGTGCGCGGAGAGGCTCGGGTTGATCGAGCCTCGAGACGCGTCGGCGTCGGGAGAGACGGTGGTCGTCGACGAAAACGTCGTCGACGACGTGCCGTCGACCGGGTTAAGAGCGCGTCGACGCATGATGCTGACGCGCGAGGGCATAGATCCTGCGATCATCGAAACCGCGCAATTTTTTGGCGTCTCCGACTGGCGTCCCCTCGTCGAGGGGCGGTGCTTGGAACTGCTCCGCGCGTTTCCGACGACGCTCAAGGAGGACCGCGCCGCGCTCGACGGCGGCGGTCTGACCGACGACGAAACCGTCGCGGTGCGGTACCGCATGAGCAAGAAGGAGGTTTTGTTGGGACCCATCGCGCGGGCGCGCGCCAGGGAAGCGGCGAACGAAAGCTGAAACTACGACTTGTTTGTTTCTCGCTCTCGCCGTCGCGGCGGACTATTTGCAACGCCTCGGCCTCGCCCTCTCGCCTCCCTTCCTCACGCCTTCTTCGCCTTCGCGGGCGCGAGCGCGGACTTCCTCTGCTTGAGCATGTACTGGTACAGCATGGGGAAACCCGGGACGTACCCGAGGAAGAATATCACCTGGATGGACGGGAAGTGCAGCGCGACGTTGTACGCGTTGGGCATGGCCACCGAAAACGCCCCCGACTTGACCAGGTGCTCGAACCCGCTGTACGCGCACCACAGCTCGCTGGAGACGCCGAGCGGGTACAGCACGATGAAGAACGTGTACCTGGCCCACACGATGGCACGCGGGACGGTCCCGAGGAGCTTGAAGAAGTAGAAGGAGTACCGCACGACCTCGGTGATCCCCCAGCACAGCAGCAGAGACGGCACGCCCAGCCCGAGCTGCGCGCCGCCGACCTCGCCGAACCCCAGGACGGCGGTGCGCGAGGGGGGGGAGACGTACAGCACGCCCCACACGACCATGAGCCGCGAGGAGACTTGCATGGCGGTGACCAGCACGGGCGAGCGCGCGATGCCCAGGATGGCGTGCACAACCTCGAGGCACGCGGCCGTCTGCGCGGCGAGCAGGGGGATCTCGACCGCGGCGTACACGGCACCCGCGCCGCCCTCGGCGAACGCCGCGCCGGCGAGCAAGAGCACGTACGACCATCCCGCGATCAGGGACGCGTTGTACGCCAAGAGGTATGTCTTAGCGATACTCATGTCGGTTGTCGTCGGGGATGCCGCGCGCGGAGGTAGATAGACGGGTTTGGGGACTCATCCGCCTTTTCCGCGAACTCCGTCCGGACGAGCGCGACGGAGATGATCGATCTGCACTGAGAGCTCGCGCGTGTTTCTTCGCGCGAGAGCCTTTTCCGACGGACTTGGCGCGCGACCTTTCATGAAGCCATCTTGGGATTCTATCCCAGAAGATTTGCCCAAAGATTTTAATTCAGGGTTTTATGGTTTTTTATCCCGTTGAGCCCCGCCACGACGCTTGATGAAGCGTTTCCCATCTCGTCGGGGAAGCCCTCCCTGGGGCGCACTCTTCACGTCGCCGACAAGCCGACGTATCCCCCGAGGTTAGCATCCCCTCGTTCACGCCGCGAAGTGTCTTTCCTACGCTCGCGTGCGCGTTTATGCACGCCGCGGCTGCGCGCGCGGGGCGAAATGCGGAACGCCTTCGCGTCGAAATGAGCGCGATGTTCTTTTTGGTTTTCGCGCGTCGACAAGCAAAAAGCCGCGCGAAATGCGTCCGGGCGTACGCGTCTGGGAAGCGCCTCGAGCGCTGGAATGGGGTCTTCGCGCGGCGGCAGACCCTTTCGCGTGCCTTAAACCCTCCGCGCACGCTTCGCGGCGTCCCGATGACCCCTCGTCGCCTTCGCCGCCGTTCCTCATTCTCACGGACGTTTCTCTCCCGCCTTTCTTCATTTTTCTCGCAGTTCGCGCGCAGGCCTAAGGTGCTGCTAGCAGTCTCGACATGGGTGGCAAGGTGCGCGCGAATCTCGCCCCGTGACGCCGCGCGCGGCCGCACGCGACCCAAGCGGCCTCGTCGGCGTCTCCTCACGCCCCTGGGACGCGCGCGCGTCTCCACACCCGCCGCCCCCTTGGATGGTTGAACCGCGCCTCGGGAATCCGTCCGTTGCGCAAAAACACACCAATCACAGACCCTGAAACGCGTCGATGGATGGTTTCGTCATAAACGCCGTCTTTCCGCGGAGCGCCTTTTCCTTTTCTCGCGCGGGTCTCGGCTCGGCGGCTGACCGGCGTCGCACGCCCACCTCACTCCTTCCCTCGCGTGATCGTCGATGCGACCGACAGAGAGAGGCGGAGCGCATGGCGACCATGCCCAAACCTCCGAAGCGCGCGCGCACGGCGTACCTCGTGTTTTGCGACAAGCACCGCCCGTCCATCATGCGCGCCGTGCACCCCGACCCGGCCGCCAAGTTCACGCGCGAGGAGATGCAGAGCGTCACGACGCGCCTCGCCGAGCTCTGGAAGCAGATCGCGCCCGAGGAGCTGGCGGACTGCAAGGCGACGGCGGACCGGCTCAAGGATGAGTACGACGCCGCGAAAGCCGCGCTCCCCCCGGGCGCGCTGAAACGCAACAAGGGCAAAAAGAAACACCAGCTCATCTTGGTGGAGGGCAAGGGGGAGAAGCCGAAGCGCGCGCGCACGGCGTACCTGATCTTCTGCGACCGGTACCGCAACCAGATCATGAAGGACGTGCACCCGGACCCCACCTCCAAGTTCACGCGCGAGGAGATGCAGACGGTGACCACGCGGCTCGCCGAAATGTGGAAGAACGTGGACCCGCGTGAGCTGGAGCAGTGCCGCCTGGAGGCGGAGATGTGCAAGGACGAGTACCAGAAGCTCAAGGAGGCGTACGTCCCGCCGGTGTACGCGGCGAAGGGGAAGAACGGCAAGAAGGCGGCGAACGGCGGCAAGCCGAAGCGGCCGCGGACCGCGTACCTGCTCTTCGCCGAGGACTGCCGCGCGCGCCTCAAGAAGACCGACCCCGCCCTGACCTTCACGGAAGTATCGCGCGTCGTGTCGTCGGAGTGGAAGGAGCTCCCGGACGGCAAGAAGAACGCGTACATCCGCACCGCGGAGAAGGAGCAGGAGAAGCACCGCGCCGCCAAGGCGAGCTGGGAGGCGAAGCACCTCGTGGACAACGGCCTGACTGGCCTCGCCCCCGCGTGAACGCTTCCGCGGTGACTTTCTTCCGAACGGCTGTACCATAAGGAGCGTCGCGCGCGCGAACGCCGATCGCGCGAGCGAGGAGCGCGCGAGCTTCGAAGATTGAGATTACGCCACCGGGCGTCCCAGCGACCGCGCTGTACATTTCGCGGGACGCGAACCGGGCGAGCGAGAGCGACGTCGTTTGAAATACGCGAAAGCGACTTGTCGAGACGAAACCCGCGACGCTCCGTCTACCTCCCCTCCAGGAGTCGCATCGCGCGCTCCTCCATGGATTCGACGGTCTCCGCTTTCAGCGCCATTCCGGCAACGGAGACGTCCGTCCTGGCGCGCTTCTGGGGACGGTCGGACGAGTCCGAATCCGACGAGTCCGAATCCGACGAGTCCGACGACGCGTCCGACTCCGACCCTCCCGAGTCCGAGGACGCGTCGTCGTCGTCCGACCCGCCGCCACACACAGCGACGCCCGCGCCCTCGTGGTCGTCGCCCGCGAGCTTCCGCTCCTTCGCCTTGTTCTTATCGCGCGCGTCCCGCAGCCTCCGCTTCTCCCTGGCGCGGTCCGCGACGTCCGCCTCGAGCCTCTGCTTCTTGACCCGGTCGTAGTGCGCCTTGGTCGCGGCCGCGAGCGCCTCGCCTTCGACGAGCGGGCCCGCGTTCGCGTCCCCGAGCGCTTCAAGGGGCGCCATGGCCTCGCCGTCCTCGCCGAACACCACGCGCTCGTTCCCTCCGTGGCCGCCGGTCTTGATGCGGAGCTTGCCCTTCTTCGCCCGAGCGCGCAGTGCGGCGCCCAGATCCGCGGGGCCTTCGGCGAGCGCGGCGCGCGCCGCCGCGGACACGTTTCGCGCATCCTCGTCCTCGTCGCTCGCGCCGTCCATCCCGTGGTTCGCGCGTTTCACGGTCATCAGATCGTCGTCCTCATCCGCGCCGTCCACCTGGATGCCGAAGTGGCCGCCGCCCGCGCGCTTGACCACGCCCCGGTCCCGGGTCTCGTCGGCCCCGTCCTCGGACGACGACTCCCGGCCGCTCGCGTCGTCCTCGTCCTCGTCCTCGACCTCGTCGGAAGAAGGGGAACCCCGCGCCTTTTCCCGCGCTCCGCGCTCGCGCTCGCGCTCGTCCTCGTCCACGCCGCGTGCGTCTTTTTCCGCGCCGGAAACGCCGTTCGACTTGAGGAACCGCAGCCTCGGCGGGTTGGGGAGCCCCACGGAGTTGGCAAATTTCTCAACGTCGAGCGCGTCGACGTCGAAGACGTCTTTGTTTGGCTGGAGGTACACGCTGCGCAGGTACGACACCACCGCCCTCTGCGCGAGGTATTTCAGCTCCGAGTCCTTCCCAAGCAGACCCTGGATGCTGGAGGTGATGGACACGTTCTTCGCCTGGTTCAGACGCATGGTCTTCAGCGGCACTTTCGCGGCGGCGAGCTCCTCGGCGAACTTGGACTCTGACGGCGTCAGCAGCAGCAGACCCTTCCCCTCCGCGGTGTAGCGCGCCGTGCGCCCGACGCGGTGGATGTAGCAGGGCACGTCCTCGGGGCAGTCCGCCTGGACGACCCAGTCGACGGCGGGAAAGTCGAGACCGCGCGCGGCGACGTCCGTGGCGAAAAGACACACGTGGTTGGCGCGCGCGAAGCTCTCGAAGGTCTTCATGCGCGCCTGCTGCTTCATGCGGCCGTGAAGCATCGCCACCGGCACGCCGGGCCGCATGCGGCGGAAAATCTCGTGCACAAACCTGACTTGCTTGCAGCTGGAAAGGAACACCAGCGTCTTACACGTGAGGTGGCTCTTGATGAACGCCCACAGAGTCTCCATCTTCTTGTCCAGCTCGCACGTCGCGACGAGCTGCGTGAGTTTTGGCGGGGTCGCGCTCGCGGACTCGGCGTGCACGGCGAGGTACTCCGGGCTCCGCAGACTGAGCCGCGCCAGATCCTTCACCGACTTCGTCTGCGTCGCGCTGAAACACAGCGTCTGGCGCTTTTTCGGCAGGTTCTCCAGGATCGCTTTGAGCGTGGCAGCGAAACCGAGGTCCAGGATGCGGTCGGCTTCGTCTAGCACCAGCACTTGAAGCGTCGCGCAATCGAACAGCGGTGTCTCGTCCATGTGCTGCAACAGCCGGCCGGGCGTCGCCACCAGCAGGTTCATCTTATTCACCGTGTCCTTCTCTTCCTTGACGTTCTTGCCGCCGATGAGCAGCCCAGCGCTCAGCGTGTGGTACGACCCGGCGTCCACCAGCTGCTTGAAGATCTGCATCGCCAGCTCGCGGGTCGGCGCGATGACGAGCCCGCCGAGACCGTCTTGCCTTCCCCACTTTTGCCGAAACAACATCTCGAGCAGCGGGATGACGAACGCTAAGGTTTTCCCCGAGCCCGTCTTCGCCGCGCCGAGCACGTCCCGGCCGCACAGCGCGTGCGGAATCGTGGCTCTTTGAATCGCGGTGAGCTCCTTGAACCTTGCCGCGGCTAAGCCTCGCTGCGTCGGCGTCGAAAGAGGCATGTCCTTAAACTTTCGCACGCCGATCAGAGACACATCCGCGTTGCCTCGTTCGCTGTTTTTCCGAGGCGCGACGCTCAGCGGATTGATGCCCGGGTCTGGTTTCGTGGCCTGTTCGCGTCGGGGGTAGACGGTCGGGAACGACGAAGATACGGAGGTTGTCAGTGATGTGAACCGAACGCGACGGGTTCGGTCACACCCGGTCGTGTCGCTCGCGTGTCGGACGATGAGGTCGCTGCGTCCCAGAAAAAGTGGCGGCGGTTCCGTCGGCGGCGCTTCGTCGCTCGACACGCACCTCGATGGCAGCCTCAAGCGCCTCGATCTCCCGGTCGACCATCTTCACGCGACCGTTGCCGCCTTTCCCATCGGAACGGCGGCCTCGCCCTCGGCCGCCTTTGCCGCCATCACGACCCATGACGTGTATCGCGCGTCACCTCGAGTGGCGCGCCCGCGCCGACAAATGCGTGAAACGACTGAAGGCTGAAGTTTCGCGATCACTGCCCGGTATCTCGACAAAAAGCTCTCGAGAGCGCGCGTAACAACACTTCGTCCCGTCGCGCGCGCTTCGCGATGGGGGGGCTCCCCGACGCGTCCCGCGTCGGCGGCACTTGGTTCCCCGACGTCGACCCCGAGGAGTGGGCGCTGCCGGACGGCCTCGCTTCGCACGTCATCACCCCCGCGCTGGTGATCGACTTGAAGAAAGTGCGCCAGAACGTCGCGGCGGTGAAACGCGCGCTGGGCGGTGATTTGAACCGGTGGCGCCCGCACCTCAAGACCACGAAGATGTCCGTCGTTTGGCTGGAGCTCGTGCGCGCGGGAGTCAAGAACTTCAAGGTGGCCACCACGAAGGAAGCTGCGGTGCTCGCGGTGACGCTGGAGACGTACCTCGACCGTGACGACTCGAAGAAAAGAACAGATACCTCCTTCGCCGGGAAGTCTTCCTTCGCGGAGACGAAAAACGCGAAGGACCTGCTTCGGCGGCGTTTGATGAAGGAGAAGGCGGCGTTCGACGTGCTCGTCGCGTACCCGCTCTGCGGACCGGCCCGCGACAGGCTGTCTTGCATCGCCAAGGCGTTCCCGTGGATCCGCTGGTCCTGCCTCGTCGAAGCCGAAGAGGCGTTTTCGACGGACGAAGCGGCGGGTCTGGGAAAAACAGAGCAGAGACGCGAAACCGACGCGGCGGCATCCGCCGACGACGCGAAAAACCCTCGCCGGGCTCGGTTCGAGGATGATAACGTCGGATACTTCGTGGACGTGAACCCCGGGATGCATCGCACGGGCGCGGAGGCGCGGCGCAGAGGCGCAGAGGCGCAGAGTGCGGAGGACGCCGCCTTTGACGCGAGGATATGGCGCGCTTGCGTGAACGACCCCACGAACGAGACGGCGTACCTCGGGTTCCGCGGTGTGCACTTCTACGAGGGACACGTCGATTCGTGCGTCGCGCGCGCCAACGCGACGCTCGTCGAGACGGAGATTGCGCGTTCGCGCCGCGCCGACGCGTGCGCGGCGCTGTACGAAGACGTCCTCGCGCCGCTGCTGACGTATCTGCGCGCGCGAGGCGCGCCCCCGATCGAACTCGTGACCAGCGGCACGCCCGGGTTCACGCACGCGCTCGAGTTTAGCGTCCGAGACGCGCTCGTGCGCGGCATGGAGCCGGGCGAGACCCCCGAGACCGTCGGCGGCTGGGTTTTGAACCACCGCGTCTCGCCCGGCACGGTGGTGTTCCACGACTGGCGCGGCGAGAGACAGAACCCGGGGCTCGAGCTGACGCCGGCGGCGGTGCTGATGGCGCGGGTGGTCTCGTTGCCGGCCAGAGGACGCGCCACGCTGGACTGCGGCTCCAAGGCCATCGCCGCGGAGGCGGGCGATCCCGCGGGGTACGTGCTCGGACACCCGACGTGGCGCGCTCTGGCGTGCTCGGAGGAGCACATGCCGCTCGCCGTCGACGGGGCCGCGCCCCTCCCCGAGTCGCGCGAAGCGAGGACCGACGGCGAGCTCCCGAGCGGCTCGATCGTCGCCGGGGAGGTTTCCGTGATTGACGCGGGGAGCGCGTTCGTGGGTCCCGAGGACCTCGCGTCCAAGCGGAGGCGGCCCTGGGACGTCGCGCTCGCGAAGCGCCTCCAAGCGCGCGCCGAGGACGTCCCCGGAACGATATCGCCGCGGAGCGTCGCGCCGGGGACGCGAGCGGACGTCCGCGGGAACGTCCGTCTCGGCGACGCGGGACGCGCGGGACTCGCGGAGAAGCGCGCGCGAGAGACCTCGGCGGAGGCGGCGTTCGAGGACGAGGCGTTCGAAGACAGACGCGATCGGGACGGATCCGGCGACGATCTCCCCAGACGCGGGGACGCGGTGTTTGTCGTCCCAGAGCACGTGTGTCCGACTGTGAACTTAGCCGAACACGCCATCGTGCTGGACGGAGGCGAGCTCGTGGGGGTGATGGACGTGGAGGCGCGCGGGCACGAGCTCGTTCCCCCGGATCTCCCCCCTGCGATCTCCACGCGAGCGCTCAGGAAAGCCGCGGAGAGGAGCGAGTGATGTGGGGAGTCGCGGCGAAAGAGCCGTCGTGCGTCGCGTTGTGACGCGACGTTTCGTTTTTCACACGACGCGCGCGCCGCGCTGTGATGACCGGCCCATTGCCGCCCCCGAAACGGCTCGTCGCGATTTCGTCGCGCGCTGGCGTTTCGCGGGATCGGTCGAACCCTTCAGCCCGTCCCGTGGGTCAGCACACCAGGGCGCGCGAGGCGGGCGGCACGCGACGCGCGCGGTGTCCCCGACGCGTGTGTGTCTCGCGGGGGGCGCTCGCGGCTGGTCTGGGCTTAGCGGTGAGGGGTTCCGTCCAGACCTCGGCACTCTCGGGAGATCGCACATCGTGCCGTTTACTTCGCCGATGTCGAGCCAGCAGGCGGACATCGAGTCGGCGTTCCCAGCGAGCCCGCCCGGGTCCTTCGATGGGCATCCTCCGACCTTCCCGCCGCTTGGCGGCGACGGGGAGCCGCCCGCTGCCTTCGCCGAGACGCCCTCCTCCGTGGCCGTCCTCGACGCCAAGCACGTCGTGGCGGACGGCGACACGCTGGGCCTGATTGGCGAGATGTACCAGACCCCGGTGCGCGTGATCCAGCGCCTGAACGACCTGCATCCTGACTCGATCATCTACCCGGGAGAGACGCTCCGTGTCCCGACGCAGCTCCGGGCCGAGACCCACGTGGTGACGCCCGGCGAGACCCTCGTCGCCATCGCGAAGCGGTTCGACGCGCCCGTGGACCACGTGAAGGCGCTCAACGGGCTGTCCGGCGGCGACGCGGTGATTCGCCCCGGTGAGACGTTGCGAGTGTTGCGAGGCACGAACGCCGCCATCGCGCGACGGGAACGGGACCTCGATCAGCACGACGGGGGTTCCCTCGAGGATCGAGCGGAGATGGAAGCGCGAACAACAGAGGGAGACGACGTGACCGCGGCGATGCCGACGGCGTCGAATCCGCCACCGGTGCGGGACGAGCGCCGTCGCGACGACGATGGCGACGACGACGAACGCCGCTCCACCGCCGCGTTCGTCTCGTCCCGGAGGTCGAAGTCGTCGGCAGTCGCGGCGGTCGCGGCGGTCGCCTCGTTCCCCGCGCGCCTCCTGAACGCGACAGTGGACGCGACCGCGCGCGTCGCCTCCGAGATCACCCGCCCGCTGGGTTGGCGGCCCATTCGCCTCCCCTCCGGGACCCACCCTGGAGGGGAGACGAACCCGGCGTACGAGCGGAGAGTCAGCGAAAAAAATACAGCCGTCGCGCGACGCGTCTCGGCGCGGCCCGGCGAGAGCCTGGCGTCCATCGCCGCGCGCCACGGCTTGCGCGTCCGCGAGCTGCAGCGCGCGAATGGCATCACGAGCGACGCGCTGGATGTCGGCCAGGCGCTGCGCGTGAAGCGGCTGAGCGCGGCCGAGCGCGCGCCGCGGCTGCGCAGACGCACGCGCAGGCACCTGTTCCAGCGCGATTCTTTTGGAGTGGAGGGCGACGAAGCACAAACGGCGACGCGCGCCGCCGACGGCGCGTGGCGGCGGTGGCGGTGGCGCTACGAGCCGCGCGGAGGGGACGCGCGCGAGTTTTTTTCGCGGCGCGCGGGGGTCGGGAGAAGCGACGCGCTGAACGGCGATTTCGGAAGGAGCGATGCGCGGAACGCGGCGATGTTGACGGCCGGCGACGCGCGCGACGGGCCGGCGACGCGCGCGACGGCGTGGGAGGACCGAAGGCCGCGGCGCGCGTCGAGCGCGTGGCACCCGCGTTTGGCGGCGCCCATCTCGGCGAAGCACGACGCGTTCGTCACGAGCGGGTTCGGGTGGCGCTGGGGCAGGCTGCACGCGGGCGTCGACCTGGCCGCGAACGAGGGCACGCCCATTCGCGCGGCCGCCGGTGGGACGGTCCGCGAGCTGAGCTACGACGGCGGCGGGTACGGCTGGCTGCTGCGCGTCGCGCACGGCGATGGGTGGGAGACGAGGTACGCGCACTGCCGCGCCGTCGACGCGCGGCTGGCGGTGGGACGGAAGGTGCGGCGGGGCCAGAAGGTGGCGGAGGTGGGGAACACCGGGAGGTCATTCGGCCCGCACCTGCACTTCGAAGTGCGGCGGAACGGACAGCCCGTCGACCCGCTGACGTGTTCCGACGCGTGAAACGACGAGCGTCGTGAGAAGCGCGGGAGGGTGACGGAAGAATCGCGCGCGGTTGAGAGATGCTTTTTCGGACCTCCGGGACGCGCGGTTTCGAACGAAAAGTCGTTTCGTCATCAAACGAGACGCTTCGCGTTCTCATGTCGGCAGCTCGTGCGCCTTGTTCGGGATCGCGAGCGGGTCGTCTTCTCCCACCGTGATTTCGTGCGGCACGCCTCTGTACGTGTACCTGACCCGTAGGTACGCCTTCTCGTCAGGACACGGGTCGCAGAACCCGAGTAGGCTGGGCTTGTGCGCGCCCGCATGCACGTCGAGGTGCGAGTCGAACACCATGAACTGCGCGGCGACGGTCACGTCCAGCCACGGCGTCGGTTCCGTCGGTTCCGTCGCGCCGCCCCCATCCCCGCCCGCGTCCGCCGATCCCGCGTCTGCTTTTTTTTCGTCCGTGGCCTGCGCGTCGTCTCGTTCCTCGCGAAACCCGTCCACGATGGGCTCGACGGGTCGCGGCCGCGTTCGCCGCGGGAAGTGGCCAAACACCGCGCGCTCGACGACGAGCCCGTTTTTCTCGCGCTCCTTCGCGACGCGCGCGGCGGCTTGCGCCTTGAGGAGCTGCTGCGCCGCGCGCGCCTCCGCTTTGTCGGCGGCCACCTGCGCCGCGTGCTTCGACCGCAGCACCGCCTGCTCGTCGCGGCGCAGCCTTAACGCGTACGGCTTGACGACAAACCGCTTCAAAACGCCGATCGCCACGAAGGGGATGGCGAGCGCCGCCGCCGCGTTCGCGAGCGTCGGTCTCGGCGCGACGAGAATCGGAAACTGGAACCTCTGCCCCGAGTGATTGAACCGCAGCTTCACGTAAACGCCCCTGATCCCGACGCTCACGGACATGCCGAGAGAGGTCTCTCGGTTCATCTTGCGCGCGCACCCGACGTCGAAGTCGATCGCCGTCGTGCCCAGCCGGACGCCCAGCCGAAACGTCGACTTCTTAGAAAGACGCCGCGCGACGAATCCGGCGACGCCCGAGGACGCCGGCCCCACCGCGACGTCAGCTTTCCAGCTCGTTTTCCCCTTCGCGCGCTGCGCGCCGGTGGTCATCCCCCCGACCGGCCCCACGTTCCACGTCAGGTGGCCTTTGCTGTGCTCGGAGAGCTGCCTCTGGACGCCCACCTCGAGCCCGAGCCCGCCCTGCGCGGCGGCGTACGAGTACGCCAGCGTGCCCGCCGAGTGCGCGCTCAGCTGGCGCTGCACGTGGAACGTCGCCGCGCTCTGCATGGACCCCGCGACCAGCGCGCACTCCCAGCTGGTGTGCTCGCTCGCGGTTTTCCGCAACCCGAGGACGAGCCCCCCGGCGCCCGCTCCGCGGCTCATCTGGCCCTGCGCCCCGACGTACGCCACAGCGTCGTCGGACCACGTGGGCACGTCGAACGTCGAGTTGAAGTCGACGCCATGCAGGTCCAGAAACGGCGACGCGGTCGGGAGCCCTCTCCTCGCGGCGATGAGCGCCCTTCGGTGGCGAACGCGCTCGTCGAACAGGTGCGCAGCGGAAAAGCTGAAGCCGTAGGACCCGTGGAAGTTGAGTTTGGCCTCCATCTGCGCCCTTCGCTCTTTCGCGCGCGCGCGCTCAAACTCCTCCGAGATCTCGCGCAAAGATTTGTGTCGCCGCCCAACCTCGAGGCCGGCGTTCAAGCCCGCCATGCCGTACACGTCGTAC
>MDSV01008803.1_pt1 | contig 15739 bp, 18 predicted proteins | sample 810851 | NCBI WGS metagenome assembly MDSV01 (sample SAMN05326640, study PRJNA326480) | marine metagenome | isolation source: seawater | place: Atlantic Ocean: North East | collected 2012
GGTTGAAACCAGTTGGTTGCTAACTAACCGTACGAGTAATATCGTACCGAGAGTTCGAATCTCTCCTCTTCCGCCAATTTATTGAAAAAATCCCTCTATGTTTACAGGCTTTTGATTTATCATGTATTTGTAAACATTTACATTTTCAAGAACTCTCTGTACATAGTTTCTTGTTTCTTTAAATCTTATTAATTCTATCCAATCTATATAAGTTAATTGATTTTTACTTGGATCACCGTTTATCCTTCTCCAAGTCTTTACTCTATTCGGTCCTGCATTATAAGCAGCTATAGCAAAAGGATAAACGCCGCCATAGTCTCTTAATAAAGAGTCAAAGTAATAAGATCCTAATTTAATATTGTAAATAGGATCATTCGTTAAACCACTAATGCTATATGGAAGCTTTGCCTGCTTTGCTACTATTTTAGCAGTGTACTTCATTAATTGCATCATGCCTCTAGCACCCGCATAACTATTTGCTTTACTGTCGAACTCACTTTCTTGCCTTATAATAGCATGTATCATTTCACTTGGAGGCATACTCTTATTATTGATTTCTCTTGGTGTTGTAATTATAGGGTAATTATATTTTAATAAAAATCTCTTTTCATATGAGGCTTTTTTAGATATCTGAATAGCATAATCATATCTTTCTAATTCAGTTGCTAATCTTGCTGCTAACACTTCACTTCCTTCATCTATATTTAGTGTAGCTAAATGTTTTATTATATCTTTAGAATATTTTGTTCTATCTAGTTCTTTAAGTATTTTTACTATTCTAATTAATTTATTTTTTGAGAATTCTTTTTCATAATCTTTTGAAAAACTTGAGTCATCATTTAAATAAAACTCACCGCCTCTGTTTATTTCATTAAACGAAAGTTGTCCGTAATACGTTGTTAAATATTTTGAACCTTCGGTGAAATATTTTTCAGAATCTTTTAAATTTCCCAAAGCCTTGTATGATTTTCCTAACCAATACGCTCCTCTAGCTAAACTTATAGGATAGCTAACGTTGTCATAAAAATTTAAAAAATGGTTAATGGCATATTCTTGAGACTTCAAAAAAGTATGAGCTATCCAACCGGAAAGCCATTCGGCTTCTGCAAACTCAGCCCCAGAAGATAGCGAGTGCTCACTAGCTATTTTATAAGCAGTTTTATATCTTTTTTTATATATCAAACTTCTTACAATGCTTTCTCTTTGCTTCCACCATAAATCACCTCTTACAAGTTCTTCTTCTGATTTATTCGAGTTTTCGAATAAAATTTGTAGAGACGAGTCAAGTCTGCCTCTTCTATTTCTCCATCTTAATCTGTCATACTGTAAACCTATATCTTTTTTAAAGTGATCAGGAACTTTAGATATAGCATTATCAACGCCATAAGAATTACTCATTAAAATTTGTCTAGCGTTGTAAAGAGCCTTGTGGTCTTTAGGTAGGTATCGCAACATTCTTTTTAAATCCCAATATTTTCGTTCCCAAGCCAAATAATCAGCTCTTTTTATATGGTCTTCTGAATTCAAAATTGATTTGAACTTGCTTCTATAAAACCTCAGGGCACTTTTACTTAAATCTGCATCTATCCATCCATCTTTTATCAAATCAACCGTACCTTCATTATTTTTATTTTCCAATAGTGCCTCAGCTAATTTAAGCTTACCGGTTCCACTTACAGGTGGATAATTCTTAAACCAAGTAATTATATTATTAGCTGTTGTATTTTTAAGATAAATTTTTTGCTCTGCTAAATATCTTAATCTACCAATTCTAGGGTAGTCAGGATTATTGAAAATAAATAATTGATAATCATTAAATGTTGCATTATTTCCTGTTTTTAAGAGATATAACCATTTTACAAAATTTTTAAATTCTTTATCTTTCATTTTTTGTGAAGTCTTATATCCAGTTATCCACTTTCCTTCTTTTATTTGATCAAAAGCAATCTTTGCTCGGTCAAAATCTTTTTGATTTAAAAAAATAGATTTATTTTCTGGTTTTGTTAATTTTTTAAAAGCCTGAGGTTTTTTCTTTGGATAAATGAATATGTTCTGTTTTAAAATCTTATTGTTATCAATTTTAGATTTTTGAACTATTGATTTTTCTTTTTTTTTTATTTCTTCAGATGAAACTTTTTGAGTTTTTTCACTTTGAGATTTTGGCTTTCTAGCCGGTATTATAGATGCAGGTTTTTTAATATCCTTTATTTCCTTAAATACAGAAGGTTTGTTTTTTGGTAATAGAAAATTATTTTCATCAGAATATACAAATTCAACTCTGAAAAATGATAATAAAATAGCTAGACTAATTAATCGAATAGGCATAAATTTAGATAATTATTAATCTTATATTGTTTTATGTTCAAAGGTTCAATTGTTGCGTTAATTACACCGTTCAAAAATGACAAATTAGATGAAGATAACTATATTCAGTTAATACATCATCACTTAAAAAACGGTACTAATGGTATAGTTCCAGCCGGAACAACAGGCGAGTCTCCAACTCTATCTCATTCTGAGCATAAAAAAGTAATTGAAATTAGTGTAAATGAATGTAATGGCAAAATACCAGTAATCGCAGGCACCGGATCTAATTCAACTTCTGAGGCTATTGAACTTTCAAAACATGCAGAAAAGTCAGGTGCAAATGGATTGTTGATTGTTACACCATATTATAACAAACCAACTCAAGAAGGACTTTATCAGCACTACAAAAAGATAAATGATAATGTCGGAATACCAATTATAATTTATAATATACCATCCAGGTCAGTCATTGATATGTCTGTTGAAACAATGAAAAGATTATTTGAATTAAAAAATATTGCTGGTGTTAAAGATGCTACAGGTGACCTAGCTAGGGTTGATCAGCAATTAAAATCAATGGGTAAAGAATTTATTCAATTAACCGGAGAAGATCATAACGCTCTTGAATTTAATAAAAGAGGGGGGTCAGGCTGTATTAGTGTTACCGCTAATGTAGCCGCTAAGCTATGCTCTGAATTTCAAGCAGCGTCTTTATCAAAGAATGATTTAAATCTTCAAGAAAGAGCAAAAGAAATCAATTTAATGCTTAGCCCATTACACAAAGCGCTTTTTATTGAGAGCAATCCTTCGCCAGTAAAATATGCTGCGTCGTTATTAAAATTAGCACCTGATGACGTAAGGTTGCCTTTAGTTAAAATTATGGACAAAACTAAAGACTCAGTAAAAGAAGCTCTTAAAGTTGCAAAACTTCTTTAATGAAACATAAACCAGGTAGTGGACAAAAAATTATTTGTTTAAATAGAAAGGCAAGTTTTAATTATTTCTTTCATGAATTAATCGAGGCAGGTATTGCATTAAAAGGATCCGAAGTTAAATCCTTAAGAGATGGCAAGGCAAGTATAGCTGACTCGTATGCTCTTGATAAAAATGGTGAGATGTTTTTAATTAATTCTCACATTCCTTTATATCGTCAATCAAGTTACAATAACCATGATCCTAAAGGAGAAAGAAAACTTCTCTTGAATAAAAAAGAAATTAATAAATTGATAGGAAGAATAAATCAAGATGGATTAACTATCATCCCAACAAAACTATACTTTAAAAAAGGAAAGGCAAAAATAGAATTGGCTATAGCTAAAGGGAAAAAATTATTCGACAAAAGATTGGTTAAGAAAAAGAGAGATTGGAATAGAGAAAAAGCAAGAATTTTAAGTAAGAAAAATAAATGATTTTACTAGGAATAGGTTCTAACCTTGACTCAAAATTTGGTAACAGATTTTCAAATATTAGAAAAACTATTGATTTACTAAACAAAGAAAAGGTTAACGTAATTAAAATTTCAAGTTTTTATGAAACTCCTTCGTACCCAGACAATAGTTTACCAAAATTTATTAATGTAATTGTGAAAGTGAAATTTAGTGGTGATCCAGTCTCATTATTAAAAAAGATATTCAAAATTGAAAAAGAGATGGGTAGAGTTAGAAAGTCAATAAATGAACCCAGAACTTGTGATATTGATATTATTGATTTTAACGGTCAAATTTTAGAAAACGGTGCAGTTAAATTGCCACATCCAAAATTACATGAACGAAATTTTGTTTTATATCCTTTATTTGAGATCTGCCCTGATTGGATACACCCATTAAACAATAAAAAAATCGATATTTTGATTAAAAAACTAACTTTGGAAATGACTAATCAGATTACAAGAATGAAGGAAAGTGATATATTATATAAATGATCAATAACGACCAACTTATAAATAAGGTAAAATCTTACAATAAATTTTTAAACCAAACTACTCTTAAAAAAGCATATGACTTTGCTTTAAATGCCCATAAAAATCAGATCAGAAAATCAGGTGACCCTTATGTTATTCACCCAGTAGCTGTTGCTGACATATTATCTGATTTAAAACTGGATAGTGCAACAATAGTTACTGGCTTATTACATGATACAATTGAAGACACGAAAGCAACGTATGAATTAGTTCTAAAAGAATTTGGAAAAGAAGTCGCTGATTTAGTTGATGGGGTAACCAAAATCTCTGCACTAGAAGATAAGGCTGCCGATAACACTAGAGCAGAAAATTTCAGAAAGTTAATCTTAGCAACGTCAAAAGATATTAGAGTTTTGCTTGTCAAAATTGCTGATAGATTACATAACATGCGTACCATTAAAGCTTTTGACTCTGAAGATAAAAAGCAACGAATTGCCAAAGAAACTATGGAGATATACGCTCCATTAGCCGATAGAATGGGCATGAATAGAATAAGAGATGAGTTAGAAGACTTATCTTTTTCAGTTTTAAATAATAAAGCAAGAAATTTGATTATTAAAAGATTAAATTTTATAAAAAATAATAGAGAGGATAATTTTAAAGATATATCTTTAGAATTAATTGACTTGTTAAAAACAAATGGAATAAACGCTAAAATAGCAGGTAGAGAGAAAACTCCATTCTCAATTTGGAGAAAAATTCAAAGTAAAAAAATTTCTTTAGAACAACTTACAGATATTGTTGGTTTTAGAGTTCTCGTGGATACAGTTGATGATTGTTATAAAACTTTAGGATGTTTTCATAGTGCGTATTCAGCAATACCAGGAAAATTTAAAGACTATATTTCTACTCCCAAAATAAACAACTACAAGTCTATTCACACATCAGTGATAGGACCAAAAAAACAAAGAATTGAAATTCAAATAAGAACACCTGAAATGCATGAATTCGCTGAAAGAGGTATAGCTTCTCATTGGAAATATAAATCGTCAGAAAAATACTCAGATTTGTCTTGGAAAGAATATGACTGGTTAAGAGATTTAGTTGAAATTATTGAGAACGGTAATAGCCCGGAACATTATTATGAGTTTACGAAGTTACAGATGTTTCAAGATAATGTCTTTTGTTTCACACCCAAAGGAGCAGTTATTAAACTTCCTAAGAATGGTACACCAATAGATTTTGCTTATGCAGTTCACACAAAAATTGGAGATACTGCTATAGGATGTCAAATTAATGGAAGAGACTCAGCGCTACAAACAAATTTAAAAAATGGAGACATGGTTAAAATTATAAATTCTAAAAAAGTTTCTCCCTCCCTTCATTGGCTTTCATCTTCAAAAACTGGAAAAGCGAGGGCTGCTATAAGAAGATACTGGCAAGGAAGAATAGATAAAAATACAGAAAAAAAAGCTAAAGAGTATAGTGCTACTCTACTTATAGACTTGCCACATCAACCAGGAGTTTTGGGTGAAATAAGTACTTTAATAGGAATTAGCAAAAGCAATATTTTAAATGTTGAGCTTATTGAGAAAAAGGACAAATATCTAAAGTTCTCTTTTGATCTCGAAATTAAGGATTTAAAAAACTTTACAAACTTGATAAGTGAAATAAAACAAAAGGGTTTAAATTTTAAGATTATAAGACACAAACAGAAAAAAGATGCTTTCATACAAAGAATCATTAAAAATTTTAAGAGAAACTAATGCCCTTATTGAGGGACATTTTATTTTGTCCTCAGGCCTTCATAGCGCGCAATATGTTCAGTGTGCCCAATTATTAAGCAAACCCTCAAAGGCTTCTGAAATTTGTAATTCTCTAGCAAAAAAGATTAGTGAAGAATTTAAATCTATCGATTTAATATTATCACCTGCAATGGGAGGTATTGTTATAGGCTATGAAATTGGAAGACTGCTACAAAAAGAAACGATTTTTTCAGAAAGAGTAAACGGCATTTTTATGCTCAGAAGGGATTTTCTTATTCCAAAAAATTCTAAAGTATTAATAGTTGAAGATGTAATTACGACAGGAAAATCAAGTTTAGAATGCGCTAAATTAATTACAAAATCAAATGCCAATGTATTGGGTTATGCATGCATTATTGATAGGTCAAATGGTAAGTCTAGTATAAAAGACAAAATTGTTTCTCAAGTTAAACTAGATATACCAACATTTAAGAAAGATAATTTACCAGAGAGTTTAAAATCTATAAAAGCAGTTAAGCCAGGTAGTAGGGATCTTTAATGGTTAAAGCTAGACTTGGTGTTAATATTGATCATGTTGCTACAATTAGAAATGCGAGGGGAGAAACTTATCCAAGCCCCTTAAGAGCAGCTCTACTATGCGAAGAGCATGGAGCAGACTCTGTAACTATTCACTTAAGAGAAGACAGAAGGCATATAAATGAAAAAGATTTAAGACTAATAAGAAAAAATATAAAAATACCACTTAACTTAGAAATTGCAGCCACAAATGAAATGCACAGTATAGCAAAAAAACAAAAACCAACTTTTATCTGCATAGTGCCTGAAAAAAGAAAGGAAATAACTACTGAAGGAGGTTTAAATTTAAATTATAAATTTAATTTCTTAAAAAAAATTATTCAAAGTCTAAAAAAAAATGGATCCAGAGTAAGTCTTTTTATCAATCCAAGGTTAGAAGATGTAAAAAAAGCCAAAAAACTAGGCACTGATTGCATTGAAATTCATACTGGAAAATTATGTAACTTAATAAATAAAAAAAAACCTTATTTTAACGAATTCAAAAAAATCAAAACTTCAGCAGAATTAGGTAAAAAATTAAATTTGGAGGTTCATGCTGGACATGGTCTTACCTATCAGTCGGCAAGAGTCTTAACAAAAATTAAAAGCATTGAAGAGTATAATATTGGACATTTTTTAGTTGGAGAGTCTATTTTTGAAGGTTTACCAAAAATAATTAAAAAATTTAAAAGAATAATTAAAAAATGAATATATTAGGCCTGGGTATAGATATCGTAAATATTAACAGAATAAGATCCTCAATTAAAAAAAATAAAAGATTTAAAGAAAAAATATTTTCTAAAACCGAGATATTAGACTGTAATAAAAAAAAGGAAAGCGATGCTTGTTATGCCAAGAGATTTGCTGCTAAAGAAGCTTTTTCAAAATCACTTGGAACAGGCATAGCTAAAGGATTAAATTTTAAAGAAATAATAATAAAAAATGATAATTTAGGTAAACCAAATTTGAATATTACTGGAAAAAGCTTAATAACTGTGAAGAAGATCTTAAAAAGAGATAAATTTAAGGTTTTCCTAAGTGTTTCTGATGACAAACCATTTGCTATAGCTACAGTAATTATAAGTAAATAATGAATAAAAATATTAGACATATTATTATGGATAATATCAAAACAATTTTTATTGCTCTTGTTATAGCAATTTTAATTAGATCTCTCCTAATTCAACCATTTTATATTCCTTCTTCATCAATGGAACCAACTTTACTAATTGGTGATCGAATTTTTGTTTCCAAATATACTTATGGATATAGCAAACATTCTTTCCCGTTTAGTCCGCCAATTTCAAGCAATAGATTTTTTAACAAAATTCCTAAAAGAGGAGACCTTGTAGTATTTAAAACACCTGTAGACAATAGAACAGATTATATAAAAAGAGTTATAGGTCTTCCGGGAGACACAATACAATTTGTAGATGGTGAAATTTTTTTAAATAAAGAACCTATTAATAGAAAAAAAATTACAATTGTACAAAATGTAAGGTGTGGCGCATCCAACTTTGAGGTTGACGCATATGAGGAGACCTTAGATAACGGAGTTTCTTATACAGCTGTTTATAATAAAGGCGGAACTCTTAAAAATACAGATATATATATAGTCCCAAAAAACCATTTTTTCTTTTTAGGAGATAATAGAGATTGTTCCAAAGATAGTAGGTTTCTAAGTAGCGTTGGTTATGTCGACAGACTCAATCTTGTTGGAAAAGCTCAATTTATTTTTTTTTCAAACGATACTGTAAAAAGTAAATTCATAAAGTTTTGGAATTGGAATCACTCTTTAAGAATAAAACGTTTTTTTAAAAGTTTATGATAGAAAAGAAAATTAATGATTTTCAGAATATAATTGGAATAAAATTTAAAGATACCGATCTTCTTAAAAGATGTTTAGTACATAAAAGTTATGACTATAAAGCTAATAATGAAAAATTAGAATTCTTAGGAGATCGAGTTCTTGGCTTGGTTCTATCAAAAAAATTACTTGAGATGTTTCCAAATGAAAAGGAAGGGATAATCGATAAAAAATTTGCAAATTTAGTAAATAAAAAAACATGTTCCTTAATTGGGAAAAGGTTTAATTTAAAAAGATACATGTTTCTGGGTGATTCATACAAAGGTTTAAAAGGACCCGATGAAAAAGTAATAAGCGATTGTATAGAAGCACTAATTGGTGCAATTTTCTTAGATAGAGGCCTTGAAAAATCAGAAAATTTTATTTTAAATACTTGGAAGGAATACTTAGATAAATCAGATTTTACTGAAATTGATCCTAAAACTAAACTTCAGGAATATTGTTTGAAAAATTATAAAGTATTACCAAAGTATAAAATTAACAAAAAATATGGTCCACAACATAGACCAATTTTTAATGTAGAAGTTGAAGTTCCAAATTTTAAAAAATTCGTAGGAAAAGGAAATTCTAAACAAAAAGCACAACAAGATGCAGCAAAAAAACTATTAGAAAATATGAAGGTTTAGTATGAATTGGGAGTCAGAAGGTTTTTTATTATCAAAAAGAAAATTTAGAGAAAATGCCAGTATAGTTGATGTATTTACAGAGAAATACGGAAAAGTTACTGGTATTATTTATGGAGGAACCTCTCGAAAAGTAAGAAATTATTTACAAATTTTAAATAAGATTTTTGTTTTTTATAATTCTAAAAACCCTAATAAGGTTGGTTATTTTAAAACGGAATTGGTTCAGGCTATTTCACCGAAATATTTTAATGACAAAGAACGTACTACTGCTCTATTATCAATTAGTTCTATTTTAAAATCTTTACTTCCTGAGTCACAACCACATAATTTTCTATATCAGTCACTAATAGATCTGATGAAAAATTATGACGAAAAAAATTGGTATTTTTTTTATATTTATTGGGAGCTTAATCTAATCAAACAACTTGGATTTGATCCTAATCTTAGCTCATTTAATAAAAAAAATTTAAACAATGAAAGCTATAGTGAAGTTTTGATAGATGATACAAAATATAAAATTCCCAATTACCTTATTACCAATGAAGTGCCAAAATTACCAAATAAAGATCTGATAAGAAGAAGTTTAATTTTTACTAGATCAATTTTTTTAAATAAATTTTTTTTGCAAAATAATTTAATTTTTCCAAGATCTAGAGTTTTTTTAGAAAATTATTTTAATTAATATTTTTAATCTTTTTGGCAATTTCCATTGCAAAATAGGTAACTATAGCTGAAGAGCCTGCTCTTTTAAGAGAAAGGAGGCTTTCTAATATTGCGTCTTCATTTATAAGTTTATTTTTAATTCCGTATTTTATGAGGCTATATTCACCTGATACTTGATAAGAAAATACTGGTATTTTGAAATTTTCTCTCACTGTTTTGATTATATCTAAATAAGGCATTCCTGGTTTTACCATAACCATGTCTGCACCTTCTTTAATATCTAAAGAAACTTCCTTCATAGCTTCGTTTGTATTTCTATAATCCATTTGATATGTTTTTTTATCTCCTTTAAGAGATTTTTTAGAACCAACCGCATCACGAAATGGCCCATAAAAGTTTGAAGAATACTTTACAGCATAAGAAAGTATCTTTGTATTAATGCAACCGTTTTTATCAAGAATTTTTCTTATTTTTCCAACTCTTCCATCCATCATATCCGATGGTGCAATCACATCACATCCCATTTGTGCTTGCAACAATGATTGTTTAGCTAAAATTTCTAGAGTTTTATCGTTATCGACATATGAATTTTTTAATACTCCGTCATGACCATGACTAGTATAAGGATCTAAAGCAACATCACACATTACACCAATATTTCTTTTTTTAGTTTTAATTTGTCTTAACGCTCTACAAATTAAATTATTCTCATTTAAGGCCTCACTTCCAAGTGAATCCTTTTTTTTATTTGGCGTATAAGGAAAAAGTGCAATCATAGGTATAGATAACTTACAGGCTTGATCTATAACTTTGTTTATTTTATCTATACTATATCTGTATACACCTGGCATTGACTTGATCGATTCTTTTTGATTTTTTCCTTCTTTAATAAACAAAGGAAGTATTAAATCATTTGTAGATAAATTGTTCTCAGAGACAAGCCGCCTAACCCAATCGTAGTTGCGAATTCTTCGCAGTCTTGTTTTTGGAAATGAGCCTAGTTTTTTCATGTATATAAGTTATTAGATTTTGTTTAATGCGACAAATATTATATTATAATATAAGTATAATTTTAGTTTAATTATGTTATTAAGCAACTATGGCGCAGATTAATTTTAACGATTTTTATAAAGTTCCAGATCTTAAATTTGATATTGAAAAATTAAGAATAGATCTTGAAAGAGTGTTAAAAACAAAGAAGTACGATACACTCGGAATATCTCATTTTGGAGCTATTCCCTTAAATCAAATACCTAATGATGAAAATTCAATTAAGGGCCACAATGTAAGAGGAATCTATTGGACTAAACCAGATGAGTCTGGAAAAGAAGTTTCAAGAGATATTAAAATAGACGAGTCAAAATATACTGAACTTATTTCAGATTTTCATAAAACTTATTTTAAAGAAGTGTATGAGAGCCTATCTAAAAAATTTAAACTAGGAAGAGTTAGAATCTTACTAAAAGAACCAAGGTCAACTTTAAGTTGGCACAGAGATCCAGAACCAAGATTACATATTCCGATAATTACAAACCCAGGATGTTCCATGGTTATAGAAAATGTTGCTAAACATATGCCTGCAGATGGATCAGTTTGGATAACAAACAATACTAAGTACCACAATTTTTTTAATGGCGGAGAGCAAGCTCGTATACACCTTGTCGCATGCCTATTAGAAAACAGATTTAATTAATTTGAAATTAATTTTTAAAAAAATTTGTATAGCATCAGATCATGCAGGCTTTAAACTCAAAGAAAAAATTAAAGATTTTTTAATCAAAAATAATGTTTCATTAATAGACCTAGGTCCATTTAAAACTGGCTCAGTTGACTATCCTCTTTATGCTAAAAAAGTAGCTAATCGAGTAAAAACTAAAAAAAGCGATGTTGGGATCCTGGTCTGTGGTTCAGGTACCGGAATGGCCATTTCTGCAAATAAAATTAAAGGAATTAGGGCTGCAGTTTGCTATAATAAAAAATCTACTAGTTTGTCTAGACAACACAACAATGCTAATATAATAGCTATGGGATCGAGGATTACTAAAAAAGGAGATGCAATTAAACTAGTTTCTTTATTTTTGAAAACTAAATTTCAAGGTGGGAGACATCTAAGAAGAATTAGAAAGATTTAAATGTCTACAATAGAAAAAATAAATAATTTTTTAAATAATTTTTTTGACGATAGTTTAGAAAAAGCTGATATGGAACTTTATAAGTCTATTAAAGCTGAGTCTGATCGTCAACAAAATCATATTGAACTTATTGCTTCTGAAAATATAGTATCTAAAGCTGTTCTTGAGGCTCAAGGCTCACTTTTAACAAATAAATATGCCGAGGGATATCCTAATAAAAGATATTATGGAGGTTGCGAATATGTTGATATTTCAGAAAATTTAGCAATAGAAAGAGCAAAAAAACTTTTTGACTCTTCTTTTGCTAATGTACAGCCACATTCTGGAGCTCAGGCCAATGGTGCAGTTTACCTAGCTCTTGTTAAGCCAGGAGATACAATTTTATCTATGAGTTTAAATTCAGGCGGTCATTTGACTCATGGCGCTAAGCCAGCACAATCAGGGAAATGGTTTAAAGCCATTCATTATGAAGTAGATAAAGATACAGGACTAATAGATTATGAAAGTGTTGAAAAGCTAGCTTTAGAAAATAATCCAAAAATTATTATAGCGGGAGGAAGTGCTTATTCTAGAATTATTGATTTCAAAAAATTTAGAGATATTGCTGATAAAGTAAAAGCATATTTAATGGTTGATATGGCTCATTTTTCAGGATTAGTTGCTGGTGGCGCTTATCCAAATCCAATTAAATATGCTGATGTAGTTACGTCTACCACTCATAAAGTTTTAAGGGGACCTAGAGGTGGAATTATTCTTACAAACAAAGAGGAATTAGCTAAAAAATTTAATAGTGCAGTTTTCCCAGGTCTTCAAGGTGGCCCATTAATGCACGTCATAGCAGCGAAGGCTGTTTGTTTTCACGAGGCTTTAAGTCCTAATTTTAAAAAATATACTCAGGATGTAATTAAAAATGCTAATGCTTTAGCTGAGTCACTTATCAAAAATAATTTTAAAATATTTTCTGGGGGTACCGATACTCATTTAATGTTATTAGATTTAAGAGATCATAAAGTTACTGGAAAAGATGCTGAGGCAAGTTTAGGACGAGCAAATATTACTTGTAACAAAAATGGTATTCCTTTTGATACCCAGAGTCCTATGATTACCTCTGGAATAAGATTAGGCACGCCTGCTTGTACGACTAGGGGATTTGGCACTAAAGAATTCATCTTTATTGGAGATTTAATTTCTAAAGTTATTAATGGTCTAGCCAAAAATCCTGATGATAACGAAAAAATTGAAAAAGAAGTCCAAAAAGAGGTAATTGATCTTTGTACTTCTTTTCCTATATATAGTAAGTAGAAACATAAAAATAACTATGCTTTGTCCTTTTTGTAGAGAAAAAGATACCTCTGTTGTTGACTCAAGATCAACTGAAGATGGTACAGCAGTTCGAAGGCGAAGATCTTGTACTTGTGGGGGCGGGCAAAGATTTACGACTTTTGAACGAGTGCAATTTAGAGAACTAACCATCGTGAAAAAAAATGGAAGAAAAACCCCTTTTGAGAGGGAAAAATTAGCTAAATCTATATTTGTTGCCTTAAAAAAAAGACCTATAGACACTGAAACAGTTGAAAAATTTGTCTCAAAAATTTCCAGAGAGCTAGAAGAAATGGGTCAGTCTGAGGTTCAATCAAGCGTCATAGGAAAAATGGTGATGGATGGTCTTAAAGAAATAGATAAAATTGCATATATAAGATTTGCTTCCGTATATACAAATTTCAAAGAAGTAGAGGATTTTGAAGAATATGTAGGCAAATTAGATGGAAATAAATCAAAATAAATCATTATTATTTACAAAATTGGCTTTTGAGCAGGCAAAAATTAATTTGGGCTCTACAGGAACTAATCCTTCTGTAGGTTGTGTCGTTGAAAAAAATGGCTCAGTTATTTCCTCTGGTTTTACTTCTTTAAATGGAAGGCCACATGCTGAATATAATGCCTTAAATAAGAACTTAGATTTTAAAAAGTCAAATATTTTTATTTCTTTAGAACCCTGTTCTCACTATGGCAAAACAAGTCCATGCACTAATATAATTAAGAAGAAAGGTATAAGAAAAGTAAGTTTTTCAATTTACGATATTGATAATCGATCTAAAAACTTAGCAAAAAAAATATTGAATAAAAAAAAGATATCTGTAAAAAGTGGATTTTTAAATACCTATGCAAAAGCATTTTATAAAGATTATTTTTTAGCTAGGAAAAAATTTTTACCTTTAATTGACGCTAAAATAGCAGTTTCAAAGGATTATTTTACTAAAAATAAAAAAGATAAAAAAATTACTAATAAACATTCAATAAAACGTGTTCATCTTTTGCGCTCAAAGTACAATTGTATTTTGTCAACCTCAAAAACTATCAACGATGATAATGCTAAACTTGATTGCCGCATTGATGGTATTACAAACAAATCCCCAGATATAGCTATATTAGACAGAAACTTTTCTTTAAAAAAAAATAGAAATTTATTTAAAATTAAGAACAGAAAAATTATTTTATTTACCTCTAAATCAAACAAATCAAAAGAACTCATCTTTAAAAGAAAAGGTGTTAAAGTTGTCAAATTAAATATGAAAAATATTAATGACTACAAGAAAATTTTCAAATTACTTAATAAATTCGGATATTCAAGGATTTTCGTTGAAAGCGGTTTAGTTTTTTTAAATTTTTTAATTTCTAATAATTTTGTAAATAATTTATATGTCTTTAAAAGTAATTATAGATTAGGAAAATTTGGATCAAACAACTGTAGTAATAAAATGATAAAAAATATCAAACTTAAAAAAAAGATAAAAGTTAACCTTTTTGGGAATCTTCTTTATGAAGTTAATTTGAAATAATGTTTAATGGTATTGTTTATAACATAGGTAAGATCACAAATATAAAAAAGAATCCTAGGTATGTTTCAGGGAGTTCTGTAATTGAAGTCTTTTCAAAAATTAAGTTTAAAAAAACTGATATTGGAGAGTCCGTTTGTTGCGATGGTGTGTGCTTGACATTAATAGGAATTAAAAAAAGTGGATCTTTCTTCTTTTATTTATCAAAAGAAACCTTAAAAAGATCAAATTTTAAGTATGCTAAAATTGGCAATATTATTAATATTGAAAAATCCTTATTTCACGGAAAAAAGATATCTGGGCACTACACTCAAGGCCATGTTGATACGACTTCTGATGTAAAAAAAATTAAAATTATTGATAAATCCTGGTTTGTAGATTTTGTTCTGGCGAAAAAATTTATGAAATATTTAATGGAAAAAGCTTCGATTACAGTTAATGGCGTTTCACTTACAATTTCTAAAATAAATAAAAACGGTTTTCAGGTTGCTATAATTCCCCACACACTTAAGTTGACGAATTTGTCAAAGCTTACCAAGGGAAGCATAGTAAATATCGAACTTGATATTTTTAGCAAGTACCTTCATAAGTTAAAAAATTAAATGAAATCAAAATCTTTATCTTCAATAAGTAACATTTTAAAAGACGCTAAAAAAGGCAAAATGTTTATTTTAGTGGATGACAAAAACAGAGAAAATGAGGGAGACTTAGTTATACCAGCTTCTAAATGCAATTCTAAAATAATTAATTTTATGGCTATGCATGGTCGTGGACTAATATGCTTAGCTCTAACAAAAAAACAAGTTGATAAACTTGCGTTACCATTAATGTCGTCAGTGAACAAAGCTAGAATGCAAACTGCTTTTACAGTTTCTATAGAGTCGAAAAAAGGAATTACAACAGGAATATCAGCATTTGATAGAGCCAAAACAATAAAAGTTGCAATTAACTCAAGGTCAAAAAAAAAAGATATTGTCTCTCCCGGCCATGTATTTCCACTAGTTGCTAGATCTGGTGGTGTTTTAGAAAGAGCAGGTCATACAGAAGCTTCGGTTGATATTTCATATTTATCAAATTTGAATCCAA
>MDSV01038871.1_pt1 | contig 15738 bp, 14 predicted proteins | sample 810851 | NCBI WGS metagenome assembly MDSV01 (sample SAMN05326640, study PRJNA326480) | marine metagenome | isolation source: seawater | place: Atlantic Ocean: North East | collected 2012
CTTTACACTTAATTCATTAAAATTCTCCTGCGCATAGCTGTTTGTCTTAGCCATAAAGTCTAACATTACATTGCTCGTCATATTGACTATGGGAAGGGTGACTCTTACAAACCGATCGTTAAAATCTTTCAAATCAGAGAGATCTTCATCCGGGCCGGAATTTTCGTACATAAGCAACAGTTGGGCAGCCATATCTGAGTTTTCAGGTAAAATGAAATAATTCTCATCGTCCCCAGTGAATGCTTGCCGTATTTGCTTAAAAAAATCTAAAAGCGTTGTTGATTTTTCCGACTCCTCAAGTTCCTCCAAATAAGTTTCAAACTTCTCTACCTTCAACAGGAAAGCGGGATCCTTCGCACCACCGTCATAACCCGAGTCTAAAATATATTCTATATTTGCAATACCCTTAAACGTTTGATCAAAATACTCCATATCCTGAGCAACCCAAGAGTCCTTTTTAAAATAACGCACGACATTTGAGTCCACTCTAATATTGGCAACGGTAATCAAACTGAACACAAAAATCAATAAACTCAAAACCCCAATTATTTTTCTATTTTTGTGTGTGAACCGGGGTATGCCATTGGTGACTTTCGTAGCCCAATCCCCATTGTAGGCTTTTATTGTTCTTTTTGATACATTTTTTGAAAAGCTAAGAACTGCTGGCAGTGCCGTCATTGAAAAAAGAAAAATTATCATCGAAGCACTCGACGCCAAGGCTGCATACTCTCTTACGGGAACTAACTGTGTAACTGCTAGAGCACCAAAACCGATAGAAGTTGTCAAGGCCGTAAAGAATACGGGTTGAAACAAGTTCTCTATCGTTGTTACAGCAGCATCATAACCAGTGCATTCCTTTGAACGCAAATTATAAAACTCATTCATAACATGCACGCTGACACCCATTCCGATGATCATAAGGGTGGGAGCCAAGGCTGTGGTCATCGCAGTAAAAGCAAATCCAAAATAGGCCTGAATGCCAGTAGTTATAGCAATACATGACGCAATCACCACCCAGGGAAAAAGCATGCCGCCGATAGATCTGAATGTGAGAAAAAGTATAAAAATCATAATCAGGGCCATTGTTGGATTAATCCAGGCTTGGTCTCTTTTACTTAGTGTCTCAAAACGTTCCATAAAAACTTGTACGCCGGCCAAATGAATATCAAAACCCATATCGCGGAATTTACTTTCTTCTATAAAGTTCATCAAATCATTAACTACTTTTACTTTATGATCATTTTCACCTTCGATATATTCGGTTCGAGCCACAATTCTTGTATGTTGCAAATCCGACGAAACGAGGTTATCAAGCGCTAATTTCTCACCCCTGATAATGTCTCTAGCAGTATCCAACAGTTGCGGATTTTCATCTAATTCATCAATATCATCAAACAAATCATCCGTAGCCATCATATCATTCTCATTATGAGTATATTGATACTTAGAGAGGCTCCTAACCTGTGTTACTATTTCGTGGTCTTCTAGCATCTCTGTGATCTTTGCTATCATTTTTACAGTCTCAAGATTAAATACATCTTTATCACCTAATCTTGCGGGAATTCCTACCGCCATGTATTCTGAGTCGCCAAATTTATCTTGCATGTCATAAAAGGCTTCCAGATCTGGGTCACCTTCTAAAAACCAAATTTCACTTGAGTTGTTGTAGGGTGGCGGGTTCGTTACGATTGTTCCGACCGATACTACCATCGTTAACAAAGTTAACACTAAAACAAGTATTCGGTTTGTAATTACAAATTTTGCCCAAGATTTAGAGAGTTTTTCCATTTTCTTACCTTATGAAATACTGCCAAGTTTTTTATGCATCACCGCTGACTTCGTGTATATTCTTATTCAAATTTTCTGCAACAGTGTTTTAGTTTATATTTTGAACTTTATCTCATTATAAAACATTTGATTAATAAATAGGCATCTGAGATAATGTTGAATTTGATTCCTTGAGATCGAAATATTGGAAATTACATAAAAGTTTTTCAAAGTAGTGACAAAACGAAAAAAAAGCCTATTTTAATGAGGGCGTAGTAAATTTAACGGAGTTTAATTATGGCAAGCTTATTACCTCATGTCGACCCAGATGGCCTCTTAGAATATTCTGTGGTATTTACAGACAGATCACTTAACCATATGTCAAAGTCTTTTCAACTGGTCATGAACGATATTTCTCGGGGACTGAAAAAAGTCTATAACGCCGAGGCTGTAATAGTGATCCCAGGAGGTGGAACTTTTGGAATGGAAGCCATCGCTCGACAATTTGGATCAGGAAAAAAATGTCTGGTAGTCAGAAATGGTTGGTTTAGCTATCGATGGAGCCAAATTTTAGAGACTGGTAAGATAGCGTCAGAAACAATTGTTCTTAAAGCGCAGAGGGATAATAGGAACAATAAGTCTGCTTTTTCTCCAATTCAAATAAGAGAACTCGTATCTAAGATCAAATCTGAAAAACCTCACGTTGTATACGCCCCTCACGTCGAAACCTCAGCAGGGATGATTTTACCAGACGACTATTTAAGAGAAGTCGCTGACGCGGTTCACGCCGTTGATGGTATATTTGTTTTGGACTGTGTCGCGTCAGGCGCACTATGGATCGATATGCAGAAAACAGGCGTTGACGTTCTTTTGAGCGCTCCTCAAAAAGGTTGGTCGTCGTCTCCATGTAGCGGCCTTGTGATGCTGAGCGAAAAAGCAAAAGCGGTTATCCGAAGCACAAAAAGTACAAGCTTCGTTTGTGATCTTTTAAAGTGGTTGGAAATAATGGAAGCATACGAGACCGGTGGGCATGCCTACCATACTACGATGCCTACAGACTCTCTTTCAAAATTTAGGGATACACTCCTAGAAACAGAAGAATACGGTTTTGAAAAAACTCGGCTTGAACAAATTGAACTAGGAACTCGAGTAAGAATTTTATTGGAGAGTAAAGGGTTTGCGAGTGTAGCCGCAAAACAATTTCAGGCTTCAAGCGTAATAGTAAGCTACACCGAAAATCCCGCTATTAAAAATGGTAAGCTATTTATGGATCAGGGCATTCAAATTGCTGCAGGCGTTCCACTCGAATGTGATGAAGGGGAAAACTTCATGACCTTCAGAATAGGATTATTTGGACTGGATAAGCTTCACAATATAGAACGCACAGTACAAAAACTTGAAGTTGCGCTCAACGAAATAAGTCCGTGATTTGATCATACTCGACAGTCTAGCGAAGGACTTTTGAAGGATGCTTCGTTGAATAGAACACTGAAGGTTCAATAATACAAAAAATAATAACATTTAACTAGATGCAAAGTAAGCAGAGTCTATTATGAAATTAATTACTCAACCTTTAAACGATATGATGATATCTTGGCGGCATGATTTACACCAAAATCCTGAGCTAGGCTTCCAAGAAACGCGAACTGCAAAAACTGTTGCAAACTTGTTGAAAAGTTTTGGCCTAAAAGTTTACGAAGAATTCGGCAAAACTGGAGTCTTAGGTTTATTAGAACGGGATAGAACAAAAAAAACCATTGCCATTCGCGCTGATATGGATGCTTTGCCGATAAGAGAAAGTAGCAACCTAAAATATAAATCCAAAAATGATGGCGTTATGCATGCATGTGGTCATGACGGTCATACCGCCATTTTACTCGGGGCCGCAAAATATTTGTCCTCTAACACAGAGTTTTCCGGAAATGTAATTTTTATATTTCAAGCCAACGAAGAAAATGGTCTTGGTGCAAAAGCTATGATAGACGATGGTCTATTTGATCGATTTGAAATTGAACAGATTTACGCTCTTCATAATTTACCAAATATGCCTGCTGGCTATTTTGCAACAAGGGAAAATACTATAACCGCAAGTGAAAGTTCCTTTGAAATTACTATAAATACAAAAGGTGGTCACTCAGCACTACCCAATATGGGTGGAGACGCCATATTGTTGGCATCGTCAATAGTAACAACAATACAAAGTATTGTCTCAAGAAAAATTGATCCCCAAAAAAATGCGGTTATTTCTGTTACTGAGTTTTTAACGAATGGAAGTACAAACGTTTTGGCTTCCCGAGTAACCTTAAAGGGAGATATTCGGACGCTTAACGATGATGTCCGACACCTAATTAAAAAAGAATTGAATGAGATAGCCACTGGAATTTGTTTATCTAATAATGTCAAACACGAGTTTAAGTTTGATACCAAATTTCCTATAACCAAAAATGCCAGTCATCCAACTCAAAATATAATCTCTTCGGTTTCAGACATGGTTGGGAAAGAACGAATAGACGGTACCTGCACCCCTATGCTTTTCTCGGAAGATTTCTCTTTTTTCACTTCTAAAAAGCCAGGATGCTTTGTTTTGATAGGAAACGGTACCGACGGAGCAAACGCGCAACCTCTGCACTCCTCGAACTTTGACTTTAATGATGAAATACTCTGTCTTGGATCTTCACTCTGGGTAGAATTAGCACATAATGCTTTTAGAACTAAGTAATCTAATATACCGGTTTTTCAATTAGACCCGTATTAGAAGCTTTTTTAATAGCAGAAACAACGGCACTTGTTTTTAATCCTTCCAAACCACTTACAATTGGTTGCTCGTGCCCTTGAATAACATTTATAAAGTTATCAAGTTGATTTACTATCGGATTAGACTTTTTATTAACTTTTGTAGTACGCGTTATTGGTTCCCACCATCCCTTAGGACCTTCATGAACCCAAAGCGTTCCTTTGGGAAGCTCTATCGAACCGTCGGTACCACCAATCCAATAGCAATTTTCAGAAGTATAATGATACACTGGATTTTCATTGGATGTAAATTCGTAACTCCAAGGACTAACAATCGTATCAGATATGGATATTGAACCTATAACACCTGACGCAAAATTTAATATTGCAACTGATGTATCTTCTACTTCAAAACCACGCGATTTATTACTAGATATAGATTGGACACTGTCAATTTCGCCAAGAAAATACCTCATTAAATCTATATCGTGGCTTAGATTGATATAAATTGGTCCTGCACCACTTTTTTTTCGCCAAGATATTTCAAAGTAGTCGTCAGGCTTGTATAGCCAAAACATTCCATGAACAGATACTATTTGTCCTATTAGACCGCTATTTAATTGGTCTTTAATTTCATGAATTATTGGATTATGTCTCCTATGGAAGCCAGTTAATACTGGGATACCTAAACTAGCAGCATAATTTACAATTTTCACTCCATCATCCAAAGAGTCAGATATTGGTTTTTCTATTAATATCGGCACTCCGTAATCCAAGCAAGTAAAGGCATCCTCTGCGTGTTGAAAATTTGGAGTAGCTATTATTATTCCATCTGGTTTTGTTTCTTTGATAGCAGCTTTAAGCTGTGAATAATAAGGAAGTCCCTTTTGAGTTGCGAGACTTTTTGCTATTTCAGTTTTATCAACCACGGAACTTACAATACATCTCTTATGTGCATTAACAGCGTTTAAATGTTGTTGTCCCATAAGACCTAATCCGACGATTGATATCTTTAGCATCGATAATCCGTTTTATTTGTTTAAATTGTATTTTTCCGAAACTATAGTGTTTTGCAGCTACTTGTATATATTAGTTTTGCTTCGTAAAACTCCAAAAACCATATTATTGTAGCCTTATTTTCTTTAAATTGTTGTTCCTAAAAAATTCTTGACTAAATTTATCAGGAATATTAATAGTACCGAGATAGTTAAACAACCATCTACTCGATGAAAGTCAAATACATGACAGTAAGCGCCTTCAATACTTTCATAGCAACAAGAAAGATTCTTTGTTTGTTTGTATCATTATGCATTTTTTTTATTCCCTCACTGGCTATTTGTGAAGAAATTAATATTTATTCCCATCGACAGCCATTTCTAATTAAGCCTTTTCTGAAAGCTTTTACTGAAAGAACAGGGATTAAAACCAACGTGGTTTACTCTACAAAAGGGTTAGCTCAAAGATTGAAGGCCGAGGGCAAAAATAGCCCGGCTGATGTCATACTTACAGTAGACATAGGTCGTCTTCATGTCTACGCCGACATGAAGTTGCTCGCCAAAATAGAGTCAGAAAAGCTATCTAAGAATATTCCAAAGCATCTTAGAAGCGATGATAACACATGGTATGGTCTATCGAAGCGGTCCAGAATAATAGCTGTTTCAAAGTCAAGATTAAAACCCAATGCTATATCACGAATAGAGGACCTAGCTAAACCAGAATGGAAAGGTCGTATATGTTCACGTCCGGGCAGTCATGTCTACAATAGAGCACTATTAGCATCTCTGATCGCAGAATATGGTATTGATGAGGCTACTAAATGGGCCGCCAGTTTAGTGGCTAACTTAGCCAGGCGGCCGCAGGGGAATGATAGGGCTCAAGTGAAGGCTATATATGAAGCACAGTGTGATATAGCTCTAATAAATAACTACTACTATGGTAAGTTAAAATATTCAGATGATAAAAATCAGCGAGCTTGGGCTGAGGAACTAATGTTAATATATCCAAACCAAGGTGAAGATGATCGAGGAGCACATATCAATATATCTGGAGGAGGCGTTGCAAAGTTTTCCAAAAATAAGCTAAATGCTATTAAGTTCTTAGAGTTTTTATCAGAAGAAACCGCCCAAAAGCTTTATAGTGAAATAAATTTTGAATACCCTGTAAATCCTAATATTAAAGCTTCAACCACATTAGCAAGTTGGGGGGACTTCAAAGAAGATCAGCTTCCAATAGTGAAAATAGCATCTTTATCTCAGGCCGCTCAAAAAATAATTGATGCTGTTGGTTGGTAAACTAATACATTGATTTATTTTCGGCAAAATGTTTGGGCTTTTTTTATATTAACGGTTACCCTGATCCTAATACTACCGATGGTTTCTCTTATATTTATCGGTATCGGTGATAGCAACGGCCTATGGCCACATTTGTTTGAAACGGTTCTAATTGAATATGCTTCAACGACGTTAACTCTGATGGGAGGAGTACTCGTGGTCTCTCTTTTATTCGGAGTTACGTCAGCTTGGATAATAACAAATTTTAACTTTCCGTTTAAGAAAGCACTAGACTTAATACTGATACTGCCAGCAGCCTGTCCCGCATATTTGGTTGCATACGCGTATACGGATTTTTTTGAGTACGCTGGACCTGTTCAAGGTGCGCTACGAGAAGTCATGGGTTGGACTAATGCAAGTGACTATTATTTTCCCGAAATACGATCTTTGGGGGGTGCAATTTTTGTGCTCTCATCAGTTTTATATCCCTATATCTATCTACTGTCTCGAACATCTTTCAGACAAACACCTCAAAGCCTCTCGGATGTGAGCAATATTTATGGTAGAAGCAAGTTTTGGAACGTGGGTTTACCTTTAGCAAGGCCTGCAATTGTTGCTGGGTCTGCGCTTGTCTGCATGGAAGTCATATCAGATTTTGGAACTGTGGAGTTTTTTTCATTAAACACATTAACACTTGGTATTTTCAATGTTTGGATTGGAATGAACAATATAACAGCAGCAGCACAAATTTCTCTCTTCACATTTTTATTTGTGTTGGTATTGGCGATTACAGAAATAAAGTCTCGTGCTGGCCAACGCTTTCATGACACTAGTCAACGTCAAATAAATACCTTTGCTAAGCAAGCTAAACCTCTGAGCTCTGTCTTATTTGTACTTATATGTCTAATTCCAATTTTTTCTGGTTTTATCCTTCCAATATCAATTTTACTTTCTAACATAAGCACTTATCTGATTCTGGAAGATCTCGCTATCATTATTACGATCATAAAAAATACATTTCTTGTGGCTATACTAGGCTCAATTTTAATAATAAGTTTGGCTACACTTTTGACATGCGCACCAGGCATCTTAGGCAGTAAATTTTTAGTTAGTTTAGCAAATTTATCAGCATACGGTTACGCTTTTCCTGGAACGATGTTAGCTATTGGCGTACTGATTACCGTTGGTATACTCGACAAATGTTTTGAATATGCTTTTTCATCTAAGTTTATAACGTTAGAGCCATTTTTTCTAAGTGGAACCATCTCAGTGCTTATTTTTGCTTACATAGTTCGATTCTTAGCGGTTGGCTACGGTTCTACGCTCTCCGGTTTAAGTAAAATCTCATCAAATCTTAATTGGGCAAGTCGTACGCTTAGTCACTCTCTAACCAATACCATTACACGGGTATCTATACCTCTGATAAAAAAATCCATTATCGCTGGAGGCTTACTAGCTTTCGTAGATATTACAAAAGAACTTCCTATGACTTTGTTGTTACGGCCTTTCAATTTTGAAACTCTGGCAACATTCACTTACCAATATGCGCATGATGAACTGATGGGACAGGCTGCCCTTCCAGCATTATTGATTATACTTTTTGGTTTAGTACCAATTGTTTATTTAAATATGATTCTCAGAGAGAATCATAACTAAAAACATAATCAATTTTATTTCTCTAAAAATTGTTAATCAGAATAAATAATTCCATCCCTTCTTCTCCTGTTTTCTCCAGGAAGTTTTTATAAATAGGTTCTGATTTTTCTTTCCAATAGTTCCTATCATCATCAGATAAGATCACTAATTTCATGCCGTTCTCTAAAACTTCTTTGTATGAATCCGCCTCAATTTTTTTGATGGACTCAATTGAACGATTTTCAGCGTTCAAAGCAGCATCTAAAATAACCTTCTTGTTAAACTGATTAAGTTTGCTCCACCAACGCGAATTAACAATGGTAATAAATTGAATGTTTGCATTGTTAGTTAAAGAAATAGTATCCATGACCTCCCAAATCTTTTTACGGCTTATCTCAGAAATAGTAGTCATACCCACTTCAACCTTCTTGTGTTTATATGCGAAAGCTTGTTGAGAATTAGATATGGCGAGCGGCTCTCCACCCGAGGCCAAGACCAAATTTCCTAAAGTTTCTCCAAATACTCTTACCCTTTTGTCTTTTATATGATCTGGCCTTAAAATAGTTTCACCATTACTTACTAAAATAACGTTACCATAAGACTGCCACCACAATACCTTGGATCCCGCTTTGGCTATAGAAGTTTCTATTGCCTTTCTTACAGGAGAGTCTCGAGTAGTTGTACTAAGTAGCTTTCGTTCCGTATCCAACAAAAAAGGTTGATAAAAGATGTCTACCAACGGTGAAACTTCAGCGAACCGTGGTAGCGACACTAAACCGGCCTCTATCACACCTTCTGATACTGCCTGCATTATTTCCTTATCTTTGAAATACTGTTGGGATTCTGTTTCATCGGAGACCTTAGTGTTATTCTTCGTCGCCTCTAAAAAGGAACCATAATCTCTAATTGCAATTTGTATTTTTCCGTTTGACCGTGCCTCCACTTCAGTTTTAAAAGAAGCAATATTTTCTGCTAAATGATGGTTCAGCGGCAACTGAAAGGCTAAACGCAGCGTTGTTTGCGCCCAACTTGTTGAGGCAAACGCAAATATCACAAACAAAAAAATCGCAATACTTTTTAAATATATTTTACTCATTCAGAACGCTCTCGTTATCCTAAATAAAAATGAAACAAGTTCTAACGATTAACTCGTTTTTCTTACTAAAGTAAAACGCAATAAAGTGAAAGCTAATAAAAAACTAGAGTTCGACCAAGCTTTAGGAAGCTAATCTGCACCTAATATTGTTCTATTAATCAATAAAGCTATTGACGTTGAAAATTTAAGACTTATTTACTCTGTTCGAATGAACGAAGAACAGTACATAGGATAAATCATGGATCAAACTATAAAAGTGATTGAAAAAATACTTTTAGTTGCAATTGCCCTAGCAACTATATTCGCAACAGGTCAAGAAATATTGAAGTTAGTCGAGAATCGTAGTGTTGAACTAGCTGATCTTCTACTATTATTCATCTACACTGAGGTTTTAGGAATGGTAGGTGTGTTTTACAGAAGCAACAAAATACCTATCACTTTGCCATTATTTATCGCCATTACGGCTTTGAGCAGAATGATTATTTTGCAGGGTAAAGGGTCAGATCCTCAGAACTTGATATACGAATCAGGTGCGGTCTTGCTGTTAGCCATCTCATGTCTTATTATTAGACACAGATCCATCGATTCACTTTTTGGACCGTCAACCAACGATAGTGATCGCGACAAGCATTAAAAAAATAACAGCAGTTCTCTTGCAAAATTACTCAATTCAAATTAAATCACACTTATAAATTATTTATATGTTAGTAGGGTGAAATATGATTATTGATCACGTTATTTCTTCGGAGACAGAGAAAAATATCATCACGATAACTCCTGGGGAAAAGATTTCTGATGCATCAAAATTATTAGCGGAAAATAAGATCGGTGCACTACCAGTTACAACAGATGGAAAAAACATAGTAGGAATTATATCGGAGAGGGATATAATAAGAAAAATTGCATCCGATGGAGACAAAGCTCTAGCACTAAAAATTCAGGACGCCATGACAAAGTCAGTTTGTTGTTGTACTAGGATGGACACATTAAAAAGTGTAATAACAAAAATGAATAAGGGCCGTTTTAGACACATGCCTGTAGTAGAAAAAGACAAGCTGATTAATTTCATCTCTATCAGTGACCTAGTTCTGGCGCATTTAAACGAAGTAGAATATGAGAATGATGCGTTAAAAGGATCAATAACTGGAAATATCCGACGGCAAAGTAATTAAAAATACTTTCTTCTGGTAGGACAAACATGACAAATACTATTAAAAAGGGATACAAAAAGCTTATTCAAGAAGCCAACGCGATTGTAGACACTGTCTCAGTCGAAACAGCCATTTCTTTGCTGGGAAAAGAAAATTACGTGTTTATTGATTTACGCGATATTAGAGAGTTAAAGCGTTCAGGGAAAATACCTAATTCTTTTTCATGCCCGCGTGGGATGTTAGAGTTCTGGATAGACCCAGAAAGCCCATATCATAAAGAAATATTTTCTCAAAAAAAACACTATATATTTTATTGTGCCAGTGCTTGGCGATCCGCGTTAGCAACAAAAACTGCACTAGAAATGGGTTTATGTGAAGTCTGCCACATTGATGGCGGGTTTACTAAGTGGGTAAAAGAAGGCGGTTCCGTCGAACAGGTATAAAGATCTAAACTAATTGGTTTTTAATTGTTCAGCATGATAAAAAATATGGTCTTTGATAAAGGTTGAAACAAAAAAATAGCTGTGGTCGTAACCCTCTTGATAACGAAATTTTCCTAATTTAGACTCATTTTCAAATTGCAGTGAGAGGCTATGCGGTCTGAGAAGCTTAATAAAGTCATCGTTTGTACCTTGATCAATTAAAAATTTATGATGCCCGCCCAATTCTTTCATTAAAATAGATGGATCGTAATAATGCCAATCTTTCTGATCGGGTCCTAAATACGCTTCAAATTGTTTCTGTCCCCAAGGTGAATCGACTGGATTTGCTATTGGCGAAAATGCTGACGCAGATTTAAACACCTTTGGATTTTTTAGAGCAAAATTAAGTGCGCCCAGCCCACCCATCGAATGACCAGTAATGCCTTGTCTTTTGGAGTCCAACTTAAAATTTGAAAATAATATCTCCGGTAATTCTCTTATGATGTAAGACTCCATATTAAAATTTTTTTTCCAGGGGACTATCTGTGCATCCAAATAAAATCCCGCACCCTGACCCAAATCATAACTGCTATCATCAACCACATCCTTGCCCCGCGGAGAAGTGTCTGGAAATATAATTGCAAGTTGGTTGGCCGACGCCCACTGCTGCGCACCAGCTTTAGTCATTGCGTTTTCATGAGTACATGTGAGACCAGATAGAAACCAAATTAAAGGGACTGTCTTTTCTAATACCTCACTTGGTAAAAATAGGCCAAATGTCATATCACATCTACAAACTTCAGAATAATGGCTAAAAACTGTTTGTGTTCCGTTAAATAACCTATTTTCAGATATAGCTTTCAATTCCATATCTACATCCTGTTTATTGGGATCTTAAGGTAGTATTCACCATCATCCTCCTTGGGCGGCAAATGGCCAGCCCTCATATTTACCTGAATTGACGGAATAATTAGTTTAGGCATTCCTAGCTTCTTATCCCTTTCCGTTCGAAACTTGACAAATTCTCTTTCAGTTTTACCACTACCAACATGAATATTCTCTTTTCGTTGCTCAGAAACTGTAGTTTCCCAACAAAATTCATCTCTTCCAGGTGCTTTATAATCATGACAAAGGTATAGTTTAGTTTCTTCTGGAAGCGATAATATTTTCTGAATTGATTTGTACAAATCAGTCGCAGACCCTCCAGGAAAATCAGCTCTCGCTGTACCAAAATCGGGCATAAATAAAGTATCGCCTATAAATGCTGAGCTGCCAATCACGTAGGTAACACAAGCAGGAGTATGGCCGGGTGTATGTATAACATTCACTTGCATATTACCTATTTCAAAGATTTCGTTATCTTCAAAAAGAATATCAAATTGACTACCATCCATCTGAAATTCAGTACCAGCATTAAATATCTTTCCAAAAACCTGTTGCACTAAATTTATATTTGAGCCAATACCAATTTTTGCCGTAAATTTCTTTGCCAAATAAGGAGCTGCCGAGAGATGATCGGCGTGCACATGAGTTTCGATAACCCACTCCACTTCTAAGTTCATATCATCTATCTTTTTCGCCAATTTATCTGCAAACTCAGTCTTAATTGCACCAGCCGCAGCATCAAAGTCTAAAACAGAATCTATTATTGCGCACTTTGATGACGATGGATCCTTTACAATATAACTAGCGGCGTTCGTGTTTTCATCAAAATATCCAAAAACTTCTGGATCAAGATTTCCTTTATTTAAGATCATTTTCTACCTTCAGTACTGTACGACTGCTCTAATACTTTTACCCTCATGCATTAGATCAAAGCCTTTGTTAATATCACTAAGTGGTAATTTGTGCGTTATCATGGGATCAATTTCTATTTTGCCATCCATATACCAATCTACAATCTTAGGAACGTCAGTGCGTCCGCGAGCTCCGCCAAAAGCTGTTCCGCGCCAACTTCGACCTGTCACTAGTTGAAAAGGACGCGTTGAAATTTCTGCTCCAGCTGGAGCAACTCCAATTATTATACTTTCGCCCCATCCTTTGTGAGCGCTCTCAAGAGCATCTCTCATAACCTTAACATTTCCTGTAGCATCAAAGGTATAATCCGCGCCTCCTTTTGTTAAGTTAATTAGGTAAGGAACGAGTTCACCCTCTACTTCCGTCGGATTCACGAAATCAGTCATACCAAAGTGTTTAGCCATTGTTACCTTGTCAGGGTTTATATCAACCCCAACAATCTGATCCGCTCCAGCAAGTCTGAGGCCTTGAATCACATTCAGACCTATTCCACCCAAACCAAAAACGATTGCTCGGGAACCCTGTTCAACCCTTGCTGTATTTATTACCGCACCAATTCCAGTAGTAACACCACAACCTATATAACATACCTTATCGAAAGGTGCGTCGGACCGTATCTTGGCCGCCGCTATTTCCGGCATAACAGTAAAGTTCGAAAAAGTAGACGTGCCCATGTAATGAAATATAGGGTCGCCATCTAATGTTTCAAAACGACTTGTTCCATCCGGCATTAGTCCTTGCCCCTGGGTTTCACGAATTGCTTGGCAAAGGTTCGTTTTTGGATGCAAACAATAGTCGCACTCTCTACACTCGGGAGTGTATAAAGGTATAACATGGTCTCCTTCTTTCAAAGATGTCACTCCAGGTCCTATTTCACGCACAATACCTGCACCCTCATGTCCCAAGATTGCTGGGAAAATTCCTTCAGGATCTGCACCGGAAAGAGTAAATTCGTCAGTATGGCAGATCCCAGTCGCCATTATCTCCACTAAAACTTCTCCCTCTCGTGGACCATCTAATTTCACTTCCGCTATTTCAAGTGGCTTTCCTGCTTGAACTGCTATTGCTGCCTTTGACCTCATCTCTGTCTCCTCCCATTTAAATATGCTTACTCACTTCTAGTCTAAACAATTTTTAAACTTTGGATAGCAAAATCATACTGTTTTTTTCCAAATATTCAATCAAACAGAATTTACGCAATATTGTATATTCGATACATTTTTTCAATTTTTGAAAATCCCAAAAACACTGCTTACTTTCACAAAGAAATATTGTGAGCCCCACCGAAACACTATCAAAATCACCACTATTAGCAAATATATTATAGGTTTTATTGGCCAAGATTTTACAAGCATAATATAATGCGTGGCTGCTAAGAGAGCCGCAAGATATACCAATAAATGCAAGTTTCGCCATTTTTTTGACCCAAGCCGTCTTACCGAAAAATTATTTGAAGTTAGAGCCAGTGGTATCAGAATCAAAAAAGCAAAAAAACCAATAATAATGTAAGGCCGCTTTGTTAAATCATTAATTATAAGATCTAGCATAAGCTGCTGATCCAAAATCAAATATGTTAAAACATGTAATACGGCATACCAAAAAGAGAGCAACCCAAAACTTCGCCTAAATCTTACTAAGTTTATTTTAAAAAGTTTTTTTAATGGGCGAAAAGACAAAACAACAATCAAAAATACTAGCGCATATTCACCTAATTCATGCTCTAAAACTTTTAATGGATCAGGTCCAAGCCTGTTGTTATATCCACCATATAATAAGATTAAGGCCGGGATTAAACCAATAACGTATATTAACCAAATCGGTGCGCTATAAATCACTTTATTAACTGTGCTGGGTATTATCATTAATTTAGTAAAATTTTCTTAAATCCATACCTGAATAGAGACTACTCACTTCATCTCCATAGCCATTAAACAATAGAGTTTTTTTGCGCTTAGCAAAAAGCCCATTTCCTAGCACACGTTCAGTTGCCTGAGACCACCGCGGGTGGTCAACTTTGGGATTAACATTCGAGTAAAACCCATACTCCCTTGGGTTTTGCATGTTCCAAGAAGTCTGAGGTTGAATGTCTGTAAAGGTAATACGAACTATAGACTTTATAGATTTAAACCCATATTTCCAAGGCACTACCAACCTTAGCGGAGCCCCATTCTGCTTTGGCATTTCATCGCCATAAAGTCCTGTCGCCAGAATAGTCAAAGGGTGCATTGCTTCAGGTAACGTCAACCCTTCCCTGTATGGCCAATCTAAAATATTATACCGCTGTCCAACCATCTCCTCGGGTCTGAGAAGGGTTTCAAAAGCCACATATTTTGCTTTACTTAAGGGCTCTGCCTTCTTTAAAAATTCTGAAAGTGGAAACCCAACCCAGGGTATAACCATAGACCACCCTTCAACGCACCTAAATGCGTAAATTCGTTCTTCCAGAACAATATTTTTTAAAATATCATTTAAGTCGTAGTTACCTGGTCTGCTAACTAAACCATCCACTCGAACAGTCCAAGGTTTAGTTGTCAATTTGTGCGCGTATTTAGACGGATCACTCTTCTTAGTCCCAAATTCATAAAAATTATTGTATGTTGTAATATCATCGTACGAATTAGGTTTTGCAGATGATGACCACTTGCTCTTTATGAACCTGGTGTTTGACCCGTAAACCGAGCTAGTCATAGATCCGCCCACGAAGGCAGTCGCAAAAACTAGTCCATTTCGAACGAAGTTTCTTCTGTTCAAAAACACCTTTTTTGATGTTATGTCAGAATACTTAAACTTATTCTGAACTATTTTCATATTTGGGCTCAACGATTGTTTTGTTTATTTACGAAATGATATATATACTTATACTAATA
>MDSV01200155.1_pt1 | contig 15738 bp, 10 predicted proteins | sample 810851 | NCBI WGS metagenome assembly MDSV01 (sample SAMN05326640, study PRJNA326480) | marine metagenome | isolation source: seawater | place: Atlantic Ocean: North East | collected 2012
CAATTGTATATAAAATAATTATCTAAACATATAATAATGAACTATTTAATTAAATTTGCTCAAAATTTTTAAAAATGATTACAGTTAATAATTTATCACTTCAATTTGGAAAAAGAGTATTATTCGACAATGTTAATATTAAATTTCATGGTGAAAGATGTTATGGAGTAATTGGTGCTAACGGAGCAGGAAAGTCAACATTCCTAAAAATATTAAACTCTGAAATTGAACCAAATTCCGGAAATGTCTCAATAGATCCTGAAAAAAGATTATCTATCTTAAAACAAAATCACAATGAATATAATGATACTCCAATTTTACAAACTGTTATGATGGGTCATCATAAATTATGGGATATTATGCAAAAAAAAGACACAATATATGCAAAACCTGATTTTAGTGATCAAGATGGTATTGAGGTAGGAAAACTTGAAGAAATATTTCAAGAAATGGATGGTTGGAGTGCTGAATCAAATGCTGCAGACATGTTATGTGGCATGGGGGTACCAACAAAGGAGCATAATTTATTAATGAAAGATGTTGAGCCAATAACCAGAGTTAAAGTTCTACTAGCTCAAGCTTTATTTGGCAATCCTGATTGTTTAATACTTGATGAGCCTACAAATAATCTAGATTTAAAAACTATATTTTGGCTTGAAGAATTTTTACTAAAATTTAAAAACACAGTAATTGTTGTATCACATAATAGGCACTTTTTAGATACAGTATGTACAAATATTGTAGATATTGATTTTCAAAAAATTCAATTGTTTACTGGAAACTATACATTCTGGTATGAATCAAGTCAATTAATGTTAAATCAAAGAGCAGCTGCTAACAAAAAAGCTGAAGAAAAAAGGAAAGAACTACAAAGTTTTATAGCAAGATTCTCTGCTAATGCATCTAAAAGTAGGCAAGCCACTAGTAGAAAAAAACTTCTTGAAAAAATTAATATTGATGAAATGAAACCTTCTACTAGAAAATATCCTGCCATCATTTTTAATCAGTTTAGAGAAGCTGGAGATCAAATCTTGCAAGTAAACAATTTATCAGCTAAAGATGAAAATGGAGATATTTTATTTGAAAAGGTAAATTTCGTAGTTAACAAAGGAGATAAAATATGTTTCTTAGCAGATAATAAACAAGCACTAAGTTATCTATATAAAATACTAAATGGTGAAATAAAGCCATTAACAGGTAATTTTTCATATGGACAAACAATCAAACACTCCTACTTTCCAAATGAACATGACCAATATTTTAAATCCTCCAATAATCTTATTGATTGGTTAAGAGAATACTCAGAGGAAAAAGATGATCAATATGTAAGAGGTTTTCTTGGAAAAATGTTATTTAGCGGAGAAGAAGTTTTAAAATCAACAAGTGTGTTATCTGGAGGAGAAAAAGTAAGATGTATGTTTTCCAAAATGATGCTTAATGAAGGAAATTTACTGATCTTTGATGACCCAACTAACCATTTAGATTTAGAGTCAATCCAAGCTCTAAATAATTCTATGAAAAATTTTAAAGGAACAATACTATTTTCATCTCATGATCATGAATTAAATGAAACAGTAGCAAATAGAATAATAGAAATTACACCTGGTAATAACCACGATAAATTAATGAGCTACAAAGAATTTCTTGAGTTTAAAGGAATAAGAGAAAAAAATATCACAGTATAACTGATGAATATTGATCTTTTAGTTAAATCAATTGAAAAAGAATTTATAAAATACTCGAATCCATTGATTGCTAAAAAGCAAGAAAAATATATGAGAAGTAACTTTAAATTCTTTGGCTTACTAGCTAATCAAAGAAGAAAAATTCAAAATAAATTTATTAAAAATATTATAGATTTTGACGAAAAGAAATTTAATGAGTTTATTATAAAACTATGGAACAAAGAACAAAGAGACTTTCAATACTTTTCTCAAGAATTAGTTTATTTAAATTATTATAAATTCAAAAGTAAAGACAAAAATCTATTTGAATACATGATTATAAATAAATCATGGTGGGATACAATTGACTTTGTGTCGCCAAAAATTTTAGGTAAATATTTTGAAATATATCCAGAGGAAATAGAAAAAACAATTCAAAAATGGCTCAATTCAAATAATATTTGGCTACAAAGATCTTGCTTATTATTTCAACTAAAATATAAAAACAAACTCAATAAATTTTTACTAAAAAAAATTATAAATTCATTAAGTAATTCAAATGAATTTTTTATTAATAAAGCAATTGGATGGATATTAAGAGAATATGGTAAAACAAATAAAAATTGGGTAATAAACTTCATTAAGGAAACAGAACTGAATAAACTTAGTGTAAGGGAGGGTTTGAAGTATTTAAAATATTAAATTTGTTAAAAAATTATAAATATGTATTCTATTAATTATAAATTAAATCTAACTATAAAATTTTTACTATTATTTTCTTTTGTTTTTTCTCAAGAAAACTTAAATAATAGCAAGTTCAAACAGTTACATGAAGAACTACCTACGCCAAATGTATATAGAACAGCAAGTGGTGCTCCTGGTCATGAATATTATCAACAAAAAGCTGATTATGAAATTAGTGTTGAACTTGATGAAATTAATAATTTTATAAAAGGAGAAGAAATTATAACTTATACTAATAATTCACCTGATTTATTAGATTACTTATGGATTCAACTTGATCAAAATGTGAGAGCTAAAAATTCACACGGTCAGTTAACATCTACAAATAATATGGATGAAGAAATGAGTTTTAGCTCATTAAAAAGAATGCATGATAAAATGAACTTTGATGGAGGATTTAAAATTGAAAAAGTAACAGATTTAAAAGGCAAAAAGCTTTCTTATAAAATTAATGAAACTATGATGAGAATTGACCTTTCAAAACCATTGAAAAAAGGACAATCATTTGTATTCAAAATTAAATATAGTTACAATATAAATGATAGAATGAAAATTGGAGGAAGAAGTGGATATGAATACTTTGAGGAAGAAGGAAATTCAATATACACGATTGCTCAATTTTTTCCTCGCATGGCAGTATACAATGAGGTAGAAGGTTGGCAAAATAAACAATTTCTTGGTAGAGGAGAATTTGCTCTTCCATTCGGTGATTATAAAGTTAGTATTACTGTTCCATCTGATCATATAGTAGCAGCGACTGGTGAATTGAAAAATGCAACATCAGTACTTACCAAAAAACAAATCAAAAGATGGGAAAACGCAAAAAATAATTATGACGAACCTGTTATAATTGTTTCCCAAGAAGAAGCTGAAGAAAATGAAAAAGAAAAAAGTAAAAACAAAAAAACATGGATTTTTGAAGCAGAAAACGTAAGAGATTTTGGTTGGGCAAGCTCAAGAAAGTTTATTTGGGACGCTATGGCAGTTGACATCTCAGGAAAAAGAGTTATGGCATATAGTTATTATCCAAAAGAAGGAAATCCTCTGTGGGAACAATATTCTACCAGAGTGGTAGCTCATTCTTTAAAAGTTTATTCAAAATACACAATTGATTACATATACCCACAAGCAACTTCTGTACATGCTAAAAGAATAGGAATGGAATACCCTATGATTTGTTTTAATTTTGGAAGACCTGAAGAAGATGGAACTTATACAAAAAACACAAAATATAGAATGATTGGTGTTATAATTCATGAAATAGGACATAATTTTTTCCCTATGATAATAAACTCTGATGAACGTCAGTGGACATGGATGGATGAAGGGTTAAATACATTTGTACAATACTTAACAGAACAAGAGTTTGAAAGAAATTATCCCTCAAGAAGAGGTCCGCCATCAAATATGATTGAGTATATGAAAGGAGATAAAAGTAATATCGTGCCAATAATGACAAATTCAGAATCAATATTACAGTTTGGAAACAATGCTTATGGAAAACCAGCCACTGCCCTTAATATTTTGAGAGAAACTATAATGGGAAGAGAATTGTTCGATTATGCATTTAAGACCTACAGTCAAAGATGGGCATTTAAACATCCAACACCTGCTGACTTTTTTAGATCAATGGAAGATGCTAGCGCTGTTGATTTAGATTGGTTTTGGAGAGGATGGTTTTACACTAATGATCATGTAGACGTCTCTATAGATAATGTAAATTGGTTTAAAATAAATACTGGTAACCCTGATATAGAAAATCCAATAGCTAAAGAAAAGAAAGAAAAAAATGATACATATATAGGAAACTCTAGAAACAAATCTTCTATTTCAAAAACAATAACAGAAATTGATCAAAAGTCAGTTGATTTCTATACTACATATGACCCATTTAGAACAAATATTTTAGATAGAGATGAGTATAGCTATTACATCAACAGTCTTAATGATGAAGAAAAAGAAATTTTGAACTCCAATAAAAATTACTATGAAATTCAATTCTCTAATATTGGAGGTTTAGTGATGCCAATTATTCTGAAATTCAATTATGTAGATGGCACGTCTGAAACAATAAGAATACCTGCAGAGATATGGAAAAGAAATTCTGAAACTATTTCTAAAGTTTTTATTCTTGATAAAGAAATAAATGATATTATACTCGATCCATTTTTAGAGACTGCAGACGTAGATAAGAATAATAACTATTGGCCACCAAGAAACGAGCCAACAAGATTTCAGCTTTTCAAATACAATCGACCATATCAAGAGAATCCTATGCAAAGAGATAGAAGAGCTAAGAAAAGAGAAAGTTTAGATTAGAGTTACATTTAACATGATTAAAACATTTATATTTTTTATATTTTCATTTTTAATTCATGATTATCATATAACCCATACCACAATTTTTTATAACAAAAAATCAAACAGTTTTGAAATTACTATAAAGGTTTCTGTTGAAGATTTAGAAAGATCATTAGAAACTGATGAGTTTAACAAATTAAGAATAGGCTCACAAAGAGAAAATAAAATTGTAGATAAATTAATTGAAAGTTATTTTAATAAAAATTTCTTATTATTCATTAATAATAATCAAACTGATTATGAATGGGTAGGAAAAGAAATTGATGACAATTTACATGATTTATATTTATACTTTGAAATAGGAAATTTATCCATTGATAGTAATGTTGAATCAATAATTATTGAAAATACTGTTTTTTTAGAAAACCAAGAAAATCAAATTAATTTAACAAGAATAGAATTTGACAAAAAAGACTATAACATCACATTCACTAAAGATTTAAGGAAGAAAAAGGTAATATTTGATGAATGATTTAGTTACTTATTTTTAAAATTTGTCAAAATTTCACTTTTTCCGCACTTAACATTTCCTAGTAGCTCTAATTTATTACTTGAAACACTCATTAAACAATAATAACCTTCATGTTCTATACTTTGAGAAAGAAAGTAATATAGTTTAGATTTTTTTTTATTTAAATTAATGATTTTTGAATCAATTAATTTTTGTCCAATGTTTTGACATCTATTGATAATAAAAGACTCAGCTTCTTTAAAAGTTACATTATTTGATGATTCATCTATAATTTTATTTACACAATTATTCACCATTGTATCCCAAGAATCACTAAGTTTCTTATTTAAAGAAAAATTTACTTTTTTCCAATCTGCGACACCAATTTCAGAACTAATTAACTTATCACATTCAGTTTTATTATTTTTCATCCAATCTGAGTCTCCAGATTCATTTAAACATCTACATATGTTGACTGAATTTTTTTTATTGATAGTACAAGATGAAGAAAAAAATATAATGAAAATATATAAGTGTATGTATTTAATCATATAAATGAAATGTTAATTATTAATAAGTTAATAAATTTTAAAAGCTTTAACTTTATGAATAAATAAAAAAATGCCTGAAGGCCCAGAAGTAAAAATAGCATCTGATTACTTTAACTCTTTTTTTAATAGTAGTAAATCAATAAAGTTTGAAATTATTTCAGATTATTACTATGATAAATATCATGATGTATTTAAAAATATAAAAGATAATTTAAGATTATTTAGACCTACTTATACAATTGGAAAAAATATCTTTCTAGATTTAGATAATCAAGAAATATTCAATTTTCATTTAGGAATGACCGGAGGTTGGTCAAAAGAAAATATAAAACATTGCCACTTTCGTGTTTTTGATAATAAGAAAGAACTTTTTTTTAAAGATGTACGGAAATTCGGTAAAATGAGAATCATAACACAAACTGAAAAAGATGAAAAATTCAATCCATTGTTTGACGTTCTTAATCCAGTATATAATTATAAAAAACATGTAAAATTTTTAAGAGAAAAAATTAGAGATGAAAAACCAATTTGTTCATTAATAATGGATCAAAAATATTTTCCAGGTGTCGGTAATTATATAAAATCAGAAGGGCTTTATTTATCAAGAATACACCCAGAAGAAAAATGGAAAAATTTGAAATCAAGAAAAATAAATTTACTTATTAAAAATCTTCAAAAAGTAATGTACGCAAGTTATAAAACAGGTGGAGCAGAATTGAAAGATTTTAAAAATCCATTCAATCAATCTGAATTTAAACTTAGAGTTTATGGAAAGATCTTAACAGATAAAAAAAATCCTGTAACATCATTATTAACATCCGATTCAAGAAAGTCTTGGATATGTAAAAAAAGTCAAAAATTAAAGGCTAATTAAATGGATTAGTAGCCCAAACATTCAATTCATTAATAAAACCTCTTTCATCCATCTCAATAGCTGAAATAATTACGTGAGATATCTCCTTAGGAGTAAGTTTGTTTGGAATCTCTTCTCTTTCAACTCTTTCAGGATTTGCAAATGCAGTAGTTACTTCGCTTGGATTGACTTGACAAACTCTTATATTAAAAGGCCTTAGTTCTGCTTGCCAACACTGAGTTAGGCACCTTACAGCAAATTTTGAAGAGGAATATATACTACCAGTAGGATAACCTTTTAAACTTGCAGTAGAACCAATATTAATAATTGTTCCATTTTTTTGGTTCTTCATAAAAGGAATTATCTCTTTAGTTAGTAGAGATAAACCAAATACATTTACGTTATATATATCTAAAAAGTCTTTTATATTTAATTCTTCTATTGATCTTCTAACTCCAATACCTGCATTATTTATTAATACATCAACTTTATTATTGAAAAATTCAAGACATTTTTTTGTATTTGATTTAATATTATCAATATCTCCGATATCAAATTCAATTAATTTTGCATCCGTACCACCAAATGATTTTTTTAAACGATCTATAGATCTACCAGTAACAATAACATTAGCACCCTTTCTTAATAAATTTAAAGCTGTTTCTTTTCCTATTCCTAAACTTCCTCCGGTTAACAGAATATTTTTTCCTTCTAATTTCATAGTTATTTAATATTTTTTATTTTCTTTTTTATTACTCCATCATCATATATATAAAATAATATTGTCTTGTTTACATCTCTTTTAATTTCTCTTCCTAAAATGTCTGTAATTTTAATAAGCTTTTTAGATTTAAGTGAGTAATTAATTAGAGAGATATTCTCACAATCTGGATTACCCTCATAAATACATGAGCCATCATCAATTGTTGCATTAATATTATAATTACATGCTTCAATATCCATACATCCATCTAAGAAGCAGTCATTATACGGAGCACCACCTGTTAATACAATAGTTCCATCTGAGTTAAATATTGTCCAATCTATTTCTTCTTGCCAATCCCCCCCATCACAAACAACATTAAAGCAATCTAAAGTGTTGGGTAAACAAATAATTTCTTGCTGTTCACTACCATCTTCTAATTCTAATTCAAATTCATTGATAATTAAAGTATTTCCATTCCAACCATCACCATATGAATCTTCCAAAAGAACAGTATAAAAATCTCCTAAACAACAACTTCCATCATCAGATGTAGCGATGGGATCAAAATTAATTGCATCTTCATCAGTACAACCATAAATTGGACAATTTTCATAAAAATCAATATTAAATGGAGAGCCACCACTTAATAAAACCTCGTTGTTATCAAATAATTCCCAACTCACCTCTTCAGGCCAACCCCCTTCCTCAACTATTAATTCAACACAATAAGTTGAATTAGGAATACAAAGATTTACTTCTTCTGAATAACCAGATGATAACGTATACTGATTAAAAGGTTCGCCATCAACTAAAATATTTAATATATTACCATTCCACCCATCTCCATAAGAATCTTGAGCAACCAATAATACTGAATAAAAATTATCTTGACAATTTCCATTACAATCAAATCCTTCCATAATAAAAGGATCATTTGAATAATTTATAAAATTTGGTATCAACTGTGTATCAGCTCCATATGAATTTGTGATTGTTAACGCAACATCATATGTGCCCTCTTGATCATAAGTTACAATTGGATTTTTTTCATTTGAAGTTGATGGTGTTCCACCTGGAAAAGACCATTCCCAAGTTGCATTATCATTTATCATTGCAGAATGATCAACAAAATAAACAGTATTATCTAAGCAGTTTATAGATAATTTATCAGATGAAATTTGAGCGGATGGCTGTGTGTTTTCATATAAATCAACTTCCCAAACACTTCTGTTTGTTCCATTTTTAAGTTTATTATTCTGATAATCAAAGACTAACTGAGTAGAAAAAGTACTCATGGGAAGACCGTTACTATATAATAACCAAGAATTCATCTCATTACTTTTATAATAAACACCTGTACGAGTTCCCAAATAAATACCATTATTACTCCCTCTGTGATATTCAATATTTGTTATATTTTCTCCATTCAAACCCGATCCGGTCATATTGATCCAGCTTTCTCCACCATCGCTAGAATTAAACACTTTACTAGATTCATATGATTCATAGGATATACTATTAGGACACCTAGCTATCCAAACATTATAAGGGTCACTATCACTAATTGATATATCATAAGGAATCCAATTATCTTCTTGAATACTTGGAAATGTAGGAGTTATACTTATAAAATTAATTCCTCCATCGTCACTTCTCCATACATTTTTATCTCCCCAATAACTATCATATGTAGCAACATAAATTATATCAGGGTTAGACCAAGCAACTTCGATTGAAGTTACATTTTCACCAAAATCATACAATGGAAATGAAGAATAGCCATTGTTATAAGATTTATATAGAATTTTACCGCTTCCAGTGTAAAGTATATTATAACATCTAGGATCAAATTCCAAATTACTTGACTCACCAACAGTATAAGATGCATTACTTATAACTTGGAGACTAAATCCCTCAAGAGGAATATTTCTATCATTAGAAAGTTCATACCCACCTCCAGAACACCAATCATCTAAATATACTTTTTTGCTATCTCCAAAATTTACAAAACCCCTGTAATTATCACCTCCACATATTGAAGCCCATCCCCCACTTTCCAAAGTTCCTTTTAAAGAATCACCTTGAACATAAGTGTCTCCATCCTTTAAGAGCGTAGCATTATGATAAGTCCCTCCAATCATAACACCCCCGTCAGAAAATCCAGATCCAAATCCCCAAAAATCTGTACCAGCTATTCCAAACATTCTTTGTTCAATTTTATCTCCTTGATTATCAGAATAAAATATACCTCCATCGCATGCAATCCATAAATCATTATCAAAATATTTAATATCGTGAATATCAGCATGTACATACTGTTGATTTTCGGGATCATCTGCCCAACTCCATTTAGAAGGACATGTAAATGTATATCCACCATCATCAGAAATCCAATGATTAACTCCCCCAACGTGAATTTTATTTGCATTGTTTGGGTCAACAGCAAGAGCTAAATCATAATAATATTGACCTCCATCATCTAATCCTTCATGAGACCAACCCATAAGGTTTTGATTTTCTTCACTTGGTTCACCACCGGGCTGAGGCCCACAACATCTAAATTCCCATGTTTCACCCATATCTTGACTTACATAAATTCCGTAAAGACCGCTTCCACCATTTACAGAACCAGTAGTGAGGGCATATACGTTATTAGGTGCATCTGGAGATACAGCTATCTCGGTTCTTCTTTGTTCATCTGGAGACGAGGGATTTGGCCAAGGAGAATCAGCAGAGACTGTAAAATCTTGTCCACTGTTAGTAGATTTCATAAATACAGTTCTATTACTTGACTCCTTAACTACATAAATTATTTCTGAGTTATTTGGATGAAACTCTATTTCAAAGAAATTTCCATTTAAAATAGTTTCCAAATTATTATCATTCACATCAATTTTATAGAGGGCGCTTTCGTTACAAACGAATAAAATATTATTATCAATAGGATGCATAACAATATCTTTAATAAAATCTAATTCAAATAATAATTCATTAGTTACACCACCGTCTGTTGATTTATATAATTTACCTGAGTTAGAAAAAAATACAACATCTGAATTACTATGATCTATTTCAATTGAGTAAACTTCATTTATCAATAATTCTTTATCAAATAAAGGAAACCAATAAACTCCTTTATTTGTTGATTTCCATAATCCCGCTGTTGCAGCGCCAGCATATAAAACATCAGTGTTACTTAAAGACTGCTCTACAGTGTAAAGATGAGCAGCACCGGCAGCATATGAACTACTAGAAGCTAGTTTATCAAAATCAAAAGGTCCTAAACAATACCATTCAGGAAGTCCACTTATTTTTTTCTGATTTATCAAGGATTGAGTATTTGTAACTTTCCTACTAATTGACCTTAACCATCTCTTGTAATATTGAGTGTGTTTATTTTTTAAAAACTTATTTTTTTTATAATATTCTTTATATAAAGACTCAACTTTACTTGGATTTGAATTGTCTTTATACATTTCTTTAACCCAATTAGGTAACAGTTCTTTATATTGATCGTACTTATATTCACTTTGTGAAAAAATTAAAAATGGAATTAAAAAAATTATAAACTGAAAAATATTTTTAAGCATACATAAAGTTAAAAAGAAAATTGAAGACTATAAGTCACTTTCTCGATTTCATTATTCTTTCATAGGCTTGATTAACTTTGTTAAATTTCTCTTGAGCCATTTTAACTATATCATCACTAACATTTTGAAGTTTATCTGGATGATATTTTTTTGCCATTTTTCTATAAGCTTTTTTAATATCTTCAATCGAGGAAGATTTTGAAATCTCTAAAATTTTATAATCATTCTCAATATCATTCTTTTTAGATAAATACATTGATTTAATTGATTGGAAATCGTATTCATTTATATGAAGATAATTTGATATTTTTTTAATTAAATTTACTTCAACATCTAATAACTCATCATCTGAAGCAGCAATTGAAAATAAAAATTGAACTATAATTAATCTACCAGAATGATTTACATTTTTATCAATTTGTAGACAAATAGATCTTACAGAGGGAAAAGGTTTATTTTTTATATCATTAAATATTTTGAAGTACATATCTGCTTTGTACTTTCCAAATGATTTAATAAAAAAGGCTTTAACACAATTTAATTCTTCTTTTTTTATAATCCCATCTGCTTTAATTACTACAGCAGCTAATGATAATAATGCAAGTTCAAAATCCGTACCCTTAGAAACTTTCTTTTTATTATCATACATTGAACCTATACCATAGCCAAAAAGAGCTCCTAAAGGACCTCCAAAAGCCCATCCTAATCCTCCAAAAATCCATTTTTTAGACACCATAACTAATTTTTTATATTAATTTTAAATTTCTGTAATTTAAATATTAATTGATTTAAAAAGAAAAATCTATTTCAATTATTCAATAATTAACATACCACTAAATTGATATAATAAATACTCTTGAATCTTTGTATTATATAAATTGGCTGTATAATTAATTTTGAAATTAATTAAATTAAGTTGCGCTTCTCTAAATTGAATACTATTTAACTGCCCAAGTAAAAATAGTTCTTTAGATTTATTGAAATTTAATTCAAATATTTCCAAATTATCTTTCTGAATTTTTAAATTTTTTAATCCAAGCTTATATTCATCAAATGTATTTTTAATAGAAAGCTCAATTTGACTACGAACTTCATCTAATTGAAGTTTTCTTGATTGTAAATTTAACTTTGAATTTTTAATATTATTCTTGACTAAATTACCGTTGAAAATTGGAAATTGAATATTAATTAATCCAAAAAAAGATCTATCTATTTGATTACTTATAAAACTAGTTTCACTACCACTTTTATTAAAAGAAATTGAGGTTGATAAGTCTATCTTTGGAGATTTTTTTGATTTTGATATTTTTAAATCTTGCTTTGCAATATTATAATTTAAATCAGCCATCAATAGTGAACTATTATTAATTTTTTGTTTTTTTAAAAGTTCAGGTAAATCAAGACTATTATTAAACGTAACATTTTCATCCAAAACAACAGAAGTATCAGAAATCCCTAAAATATTCAAAAAATCATTTTGAGTCGATTTAAAATCAATTTCAGCATTATTTAAATTAATTAAATCCGTATTTAAATCAATTTCTGCATTTAATAAATCTAAATTAGAACCAAGTCCATATTTGGATCTTTCAAAAGCTCTTTCGTACCTATCCGATGAAATTACATAAGTTTCCTTCAAAAGATTTAATAAGTTTTTTTTATTTAAAAACTCATAATATTTAACAACGACCTCTATAATTTTATTTTCAATTTCTAATTGTAAATTTTGTTTTGATAAATTATCTAAATATTTAAATTTTTTAAGAGTATAAACGCCTGAAAAACCATTAAATAATGTGTAATTAATTCCAAGAGAAGATGAAAAACTAGTAGATGTAGCGTTATTAGCATCAATTTCATTCATCGATTCACCTCCGAAATCTAAAAAAGAATTTAATTTTAACTCTGAGTTGGAAACAGATGAATTATATCCAGATGAAACAATAATACTAGGTAAAAGACCAGCTGAACCCAATGAAGTATTATTATCATTAATAATAAGATCATTTTTAGCTATTTTAATATTGTTACTGTTTTCAATTGCATATTGAATTGCTTTTTCTAAAGTTATAATTTCTTGAGAAAAAGAGAACAATGAAATTAAAAGTAAATATTTTATCATAAACTATTTTTCAATTCTTTAACTGCTGGTTCAACTTCTTCCCTACTTTTATTTCTTGAAATCAATAACCGAATATTATTAACAGTCAGTAATAAAACAGGTAAAAATAATAATGTAAGTAAAGTTGCCATAATTATTCCATAGCTCAATGAAATTGCCATTGGAATTAAAAATTGAGCCTGCATGCTTTTTTCAAAAATTAATGGTAATAATCCAAAAACAGTTGTAATTGTAGTTAAAATTATTGGCCTAAATCTGTTAATTGATGTAACTTCTAATGCAACTAAAAAAGATTCTCCTTTTTTTAATCTTAAATTAAATGAAGTAATGAAAACCAAAGCATCATTTACTAGAACGCCTATCAATGCTACGACACCAAAGCCTGATAAAACACTAATGGGCATCCCATGTAATAAATGACCAAAATAAACTCCAACCAAAGTAAAAGGCATAAGCAAAAAAACTAAAAAAGTTTGTGCTTTGGACCTAAATGTTATTAATACAATACATAAAATTAAAAATCCAAAAACTGGCATAATTTTTTTCATTGAATTAGCTGTAATAGTTCCTTCATCAGATGAACCCGCTAATTCCATTCTTACAGAAGGATACAATTCTTTAATTGTTGGAAATAATTTTTTTTCGACTTCTGAAATTATGTCAGAACTATATGCATTTTCGCTTGCTAATTCACCTTCAATTTCAATTATTTTACTACTGTTTTTCCTATTAATACTTACAATTTTATTATCGATATTAAAATTAACTAACTCAGTTAACGGATAAAGTCCTTTGTTTGTTCTTATTTTCATGTTTTCTAAAGATGAAAATGAGTTTTTTTCTTTTTCACTAAACCTAATCCAAAGTTTCATTTCATCTTTATTTTTTTGAATATCCTGAACTTGAGTGCCAAAAAAACCTTGTCTAACTTGAGATAAAATTTGAAAATTTGATAATCCTAAGCTTTTTGCTTTTTCATTTAAAGTAAAATTTATTTCATCAGGACCATATTCATAATCTGTTGATGAGGCAGCAACTCCTTCGATATTTTTTAAACCATTTGAAAATAAAATACTAGCTTCTTCCAAATCTTTGGAATTATTTCCAAGCAAAGCAAAAGATAAAGGTTTTCCAAAAGGGTCGCCAACACCAATAATAAGATTTTCTAAACCATCTACTTTATTTAAATTTTTTCTTAATTTTTCAACAATTTCATAAGCTTTAATCCCTCTATTCTCAGGGGCTTCTAAAAATAATTGAATTTGACCATTATGAGACTTTGGACCTAATTTTAATTCTTTTGATCGAATGATGTTAGAATTTAAAGAGTCCTCTAAAAGACTGTTTACTTTATTTACAATTTTTATTAATTCATCACCGTAATCTTTAGTTTTTTCTAAAGTGGATCCTGGTTTAATTTTATATTCAACATATAAATCATCAAGTTCAATTGAGGGAAAAAAAGTGAATTTTACACCGCTTAAAAAAACAAAAGTTATAAAAAGACCAATAAAAAATAAATAACCTAAATAAATTCTTTTTAGAAAAATAGATAACAGTGGTTTGTAATATTTATCTCTTAAATTATTTATAATATTATTAAAAAATATTGATATTTTATTTTTTTTTTGTTTTCTATCCAAAGCATTAGAATAAGCTATGTGAGCAGGTAATATAAAGGCTCCTTCAACAAGAGAAAAAATTAAAGTAACAATGACAACAAAACCCATTTGCCAACCAAACTCACCCATCATTCCTTCAAAAAAGAAAAAAGATAAAAACGCAACAGCAGTTGTTGAAACACCTGCAAAAACAGCCGGAAAAACTTCCATAGTTCCTTCAACAGCAGCATCATATCTATTTAAACCACTCTCAAATTTTCTTATAATATTTTCTCCAATTATAATTCCATCATCAACTAAGATTCCAATTACAAGTATCATAGCATACATAGTCATCATATTTATAGTAATCGGAGCAGATGGTGCTAAAAAAAACATACCTAAAAAAGAAATAGGAATGCTTAAAGCAACCCAAAATGAAACTCTTGGATGGAGAAACATAGTTAAAAATAAAAGAACTAATATAAAGCCAATAGCTCCATTTTTAGTGAGTAAATCTATTCTTTGTTTTAAAGGTGTTGAAGCATCAAATAAAATTTTTGCCTCAGTTTTTTCATTGTTTAAATTAAATTTCTGCACATAATCTTTGACATAATTAGCAATGAATAAAATATCTTGAGTTTCAGTATTGCTAATTGTTATATTAACAGACCTCTTATTTTCTCTATATCTTTCAATTAAGGATTTAGACCAATTTTCTTTTACATTTGCAATATCTTTAAGATAAAGGGGACTACCATTTTTATTGACTCTAACAATAATATTTTCAATCTCTAAACTTGAATTTTGTTTATTATTAGAACGTAATAAATATTCATTTTGATTTACCTCAATTTTACCACCTGTTAAGTTGATGTTATTTAGTAGAACAGCTGAACTAATCTCATCTAAAGTTAAATTATATGCTAATAATTTCTTTTCACTTACAGAAATTTCTATTTCTTTTTCAGGTAAACCTGTTACAGAAACTTCAGAAATTCCATTAGTAGATTTAAGTTCATCTTCAATTATGTCAATTTTTTTTTTAAGATAGTCTAAATCACCATCAGATGATACAGAGAAACTTATTGTTGG
>MDSV01108562.1_pt1 | contig 15737 bp, 11 predicted proteins | sample 810851 | NCBI WGS metagenome assembly MDSV01 (sample SAMN05326640, study PRJNA326480) | marine metagenome | isolation source: seawater | place: Atlantic Ocean: North East | collected 2012
CTTTAAAAATTAAATTTTCTGACGATAAAATTCATAAAAAAAACTTACCTTTAAATAGCTCATGTAAGTCTCTTTATACAATTGCTGAAAAAATTAGATATGAATCTTTAGGTATAAAGATGTTAAAGGGAATAGAAAAAAATCTTAAAGAAAATTATAAACAATCAATAGATTTAAAAAAAAAAGACCAAATTAAAACTAAAGAAGATGTGCCAGTTACAGAAGCATTCGAGTTATATATGCTCAAAAAATTTCATAATATTAAACTAAGCACATTAACCGATAATATGTTAAAATTTTGGGAAAAGGACTTTAATGATGCTATTGATGAGCATGTAGAATTTCTTAAAGATAATTTACAAGATCAAAATAAATACTCTCTAAAATTTTCAGAAATTTTTGAAAAAATGGAAATTTTTCAAAATGAGGAAAACGAGGAAAGTAAAGAAGAAAATCAAAACGATGGTGTTGATAATCCAACGAATGATGAAAATCAAAGTGAAACAGAGGATAAACAAGATAAAAACAAAGAACAAGAGACTGAAGCAAGCTTAGATAGTGATTATGATATTGATGAATATAAATTAGATGAACAGTTAGTAGATACTGAATCTGACAATCATAACAATGAACAAATAATAACAAAAAAGAATATTCAAGATATCGATATAGATTATAAAATATTTACTAATAAATTTGATGAAATTGTTAAAGCAGAAAACTTAGAAAATTTTGACGAAGCAGTTAAACTGCGAAAAACCTTGGATCAACAACTAATAGGTTTCCAGGATATAATTACAAAACTTGCTAATAAACTTCAAAGACAATTACTAGCAAAACAAAACAGATCTTGGGAATTTGATTTAGAAGAGGGTCTATTGGATAGTTCAAAATTGCCAAGAATTATAATTGACCCTTATAATTCTTTATCCTTTAAAAAAGAGAAAGATTTAGAATTCAAAGACACGGTGGTAACTTTATTGATCGATAATTCTGGTTCAATGAGAGGAAGACCAATTACAATTGCTGCAATTTGTGCGGATATTTTATCGAGAACTTTAGAGCGTTGTTCAGTAAAAGTTGAGATATTAGGATTTACAACAAAAAATTGGAAAGGTGGCCAAAGTAGAGAATTTTGGAATAAAGAGGGAAAGCCAAAAAATCCTGGGAGATTGAATGATTTAAGACATATAATTTATAAAGGAGCAGATACTCATTGGAGACAAGCTAAAAACAATTTAGGATTAATGTTAAAAGAAGGTCTACTTAAAGAAAATATTGATGGCGAGGCGATATCATGGGCTTTTAATAGAATTAAAAAAAGAGAAGAAGAAAGAAAAATACTCATGATTATTTCTGATGGGGCTCCAGTAGATGATTCAACATTATCAGTAAATTCAGGAGATTTTTTAGAAAAAAATTTAAAAAAAATTGTGAAACTAATAGAGGAAAAGAGTGAGGTAGAAATATTAGCTATAGGTATAGGTCATGATGTTTCAAGATACTATAATAAGGCTATCAAAATAACTGACGTTAATGATCTTGGAGATGTAATGATTTCTCAATTAAGTTCGTTATTTGAAAATAAAAAAAAATTACACTAAATATTGAATAAATCTTTATTATCCCATTTTATTTTAACTTCAGCTCCACTCACAATTTTTGAGTTTTTACAATTTATGATGGCAAAATTTTTTTCCAACAAAGTTTTTCCAATAAAAATTCCTAGTCCCAATCCTGTTTGTGATTTCTTTGATGTTCTTAATGATTTTAAATAAGGTTCTCCAATTTTCAAGAGGATATCATAAGAATACCCTTCTCCATCATCTTGAATTATGATCTCGGTAGAGATATTATTGCTTTTAACTGTTATATAAACTTTGCTAGAACTAAACTTATTAGCATTACCAATAAAATTTCTTAAACCATAAACTATTTCAATAGATTTAGTAATTTTTTTTGGATTTTTATCATCTTTAAAATCAAGTATGAATTTTTTATTACTTGTTTCTGTAAAAGTAGTCACTATTTCTTCAATATATTCTTTAATTGATATATCCTCATCAATAAATTCATCCTCTTCATTTGGATTTAAAGATAATTTTTTTAAGATTTGATTACATCTCTCAACTTGGCTTGATAAAAGTTCAACATCTTGTAATAACTCTTTTTGACCTTTTAATTGCTTTGTAAGTTCTTGTGAAATTATTTTTATGGTAGATAATGGAGTTCCAAGGGAATGTGCTGCAGCTGCGGCTTGTCCTCCTAAAGATAACATTTCATGTTCTTTAGCCATTATTTCCTCCATTTTATTTAGAGCTTCTTTTCTTAGCCTAGACTCGGATCCAAAAATGATTGCAAAATAGTTAAGAAAAATAAGTGCAATTATTAATGCTATTGGAATAGCATAATAATAATAAGGACTTACATGGAAATGATCACTTAAAGGTTTAGGTAATTCAAGTGAGAAAAATGTTAAAAAAACTATTAATGAAGCCGTCAAAAAAAGTATAAACAAATTTGTCCTTAAGCCTAAATTTGTTGAAGCAAATACACTTGGAATTATTAAAAAGATTACAAAGGGGTTTACAATACCACCAGTCAAATAAATTAAAAAACCTAATTGTGTAATATCTATTGCTAAGAATAATAATGCAGACCTATCTGATAACTGAGTTTTTTTGTAAAAAAAAATCAAATAAATATTGCTCAATATTCCAATAAAAACAATAATATTTGAAATCAAAAAATCAAAATCAAATCCTAAATAAAAATAAACAAAATTAATTGATATTAATTGGCCAATTATGCCAATCCATCTCAAATTAATATAAGTTGATTTTTTTAATGAATAATATTTTGAAGTTTCAAAAAACTTCATATTAAACATCTAAATTTTTAACATTAATCGCGTTAGATGTTATAAAATCTTTTCTTAATGCAACGTCGCTGCCCATTAGAGTGTGTATTAAGCTTTGATCTTTTTTTAAATCCTTTGAATATTGAACTTGCAATAAATTTCGAGTTTCGGGGTTTAAAGTTGTGTTCCATAATTCTTCTGGATTCATTTCTCCCAAACCTTTAAATCTTTGAATATTTAATTTAGATTTTTCTAATTCAATTCTTTTAAGATACTCTTTTGTTCCTTTTTTATATTTTTTTAAATCTTTATTATTATTTATTATAAAATCATCTAATTCTTTTTCATCTTTGATATAAATACTTTTTGAACCTCTATTAATTTTAAACAAAGGTGGCTGTGCAAGATAGATATTTCCATTTTCAATTAATCTATTAAATGGTTTATTATTAAAAAAAGTTAACAATAAAGCTCGTATATGTGACCCATCAACATCGGCATCTGTCATTATAATTATTTTTCCATATCTTAAATCTTTAAGATCAATTTCTTTAACTTTTGGATCTAATCCTAATGCATTTATTAAAGTGACAATCTCATTTGATGAAATCATTTTTGATAATGCTTTTGTCTGTTGTTCAGATCCATTGTTACCATTTTTCTTTGAATTTATATCTTCAACATATGTATTTAATATTTTTCCTCTTAAAGGTAACACAGCTTGATTTGATCTATTTCTTCCTTGTTTAGCAGAGCCGCCAGCAGAATCTCCCTCAACAATAAATAATTCAGTACCTTCTTGTTTTCCAATTTGACAATCTGCAAGTTTACCTGGAAGCCCACTCAATTCTAAAGAACCTTTTCTTCTAACATTTTCTCTTGCCTTTCGTGCTACATCTCTAGCTAAAGCTGCCTGAATAATTTTAGCTAAAATAACTTTAGAAATTGATGGATTTTGATCAAACCAAATTGATAATTTTTCATTAATTATATTTTCAACAATCATTCTAACTTCGGAAGAAACTAATTTATCTTTAGTTTGAGACGAGAATTTTGGGTCAGGAATCTTAGTTGATAAAACACAAGTTAAACCCTCTTTAATATCATCTCCGGAAATGGTTAATTTATTCTTTTTTAAAAGATTTTGCTCATTAGCATATCTGTTGACGACTCTCGTTAACGCACTCCTGAACCCCAATAAATGGGTCCCACCATCTTTTTGAAAGATATTATTTGTATACGGAAATACATCTTCAGAGTACCCAGCATTCCATTTTAATGAACACTCAATTTCAATATTATCTTTTTTACCGTCAATATAAATAGGTCTTTTAAATAATTCATTGCCATTTTTATTATTCAATTTTTCTCTATTTTTATCTAAAAATTCAACAAACTCTAGAACTCCACCATCAAACTTAAATTCATTTCTTTTTTCTTGCTTTTGCGTTTTATCAGTCAATGAAACTTTAATACCTTTATTTAAAAAAGCCAATTCTCTCATTCTCTTGATAAGTATGCTCGAACTAAATTTGATTGAAGAAAAAATTTCTTTTGAAGGTAAAAAGGTTATTTTTGTTCCAGATTTTTTTGATTTCCCAATAGCTTTCAAAGGGGCTTTTGCATCCCCATTTTTAAATTCAATAAAATATTTCTTTTCATCTCTATTTATTTCTAACTCTAATTTTTCGGATAAAGCGTTTACAACTGAAACTCCAACACCATGTAATCCACCAGAAACTTTATAAGAATCATGGTCAAATTTTCCTCCTGCATGCAGTTGTGTCATTATTACCTCAGCGGCTGATTTTTTTTCACCCTTATGAATATCTACAGGTATACCTCTACCATTATCTTCAACAGTGATTGTGTTATTTGAATTAATTGTTATATCAATATTGTTGCAATATCCTGCTAGTGCCTCATCTATAGCATTATCAACTACCTCATAAACCATATGATGAAGGCCAGTACCATCATCAGTATCACCAATATACATTCCAGGTCTTTTTCTAACTGCTTCTAAGCCCTTTAGAACTTTTATTGAATCAGCTTGATATGTATTTTTTTTTGACATTTTTATTTTTGGAAAAATTAATTATATCATTTTTTAAAAAAAAAAGCTTATTTATCTTTTCAAAAAAAAATTTTCTTGTGTAAATAATCCTTTAAAAATAAAGCTTATTTAATGGCGGAGAGAATGGGATTCGAACCCATGAAAGAGTTTCCTCTTTACACGCTTTCCAAGCGTGCGCCTTCAACCACTCGGCCACCTCTCCAATAAAAAATTCAATATTAAAAATTTATCTAAAAAATTTTAGATCTTTTCCAATTTTATCTTTTTTAGACAATATAGGTTTTTGTATAGGCCATTTTATACCTACAGTCTCATCATTCCATTTTAGCGTCTTCTCACTTGGTTTATGTCTATATTCCGAACATTTATAAAGCACTGTACATTTTTTTGATAAGCATAAAAAGCCATGAGCAAAACCTTCGGGTATATAAAAAGAAAAATCTGATTTATCTGAAATAATTACTGAATAATATTTTCCAAATGTTTTTGAATTTTTTCTTAAATCTACAACTACATCCATAATCTTTCCTGAAATAACTGTTATTATTTTTGCTTGTGGTTTTGTAGTTTGTATATGCAACCCTCTTAACACATTTTTTTTTGATGACGACATCACATCAAATATAAATTTTTTTTTGATTAGTTTACTTCTAAAAATCTCTTTAAAAAGACCCCTTTTATCAAAAAATGTTTTTGTTTGAATTATTTTTAAATTTTTAATAAAAATATTTTTTAATTTCATATTACTTATTGATTGATTTTTTTTCAAAAAATGTCCAATACCATTCTAAATATTTGGTATTTTTTTTAAACCAAAAAGATAGATATCTTTCAGCTAGATAAGCATATAAACGTTGTTGATCATAACCCTTAAGTTTTTTAAGGCCAAATTCTTTTTCACATCGAAATAGCCACGTAAAAAGACTTTGAAACCATTTATCTATTATTTTTTTTTTTGAAATAAACATTATATGCGGATTAAAACTATTATTGTTGTTAACAAACTTTCTAAAATGATTTTTTTCTTTTTTATTCAAATAATTGATAGCTTTGTCCAAAATTCCATATCCGTGATGCATGTCAAAATGTAATTTAATATTATGTTTTCTCTTATCATAAATTACCGAAGGATCATCTAAAATATTTTTATAACCTCTTTTAATAAGCTTCATCCTTTTTGGATTATCAATTTTAATTGGTTTACATATAATACTCTCATACTTTGACCATTTTTTTGGAGCTTTTTTTAAAATATTTTTTTTCAATTGTTTTAAATTTGATATTTTTTTATTAGATTTTAACCAAAATCTTCTTTTTTGACAAAAACCTACCCATAAGTTTTTGTCCAAATTTTTTAATTTATTTTTCCAAAACCAATAGTGAAAAGTAAGCTCTGAATAATTTTTCTCCTTATATTGGATATTTTTTCCCTTTAAACCTGTAATATACTCTTTTTTAAATTTTTTATTTCCAACTCCAGCCAAATTGAGATTTAATTCTTCTAAATATTTTAATTCAATATTGGTTACACAATAAATACTAATTTGATTCATCCAGATTTAACTTTTATTTTTTTTTAAAATTGCAATTTCATTAAAATTACCCTTGAAAATTTCAATACTTTCAATACTAGCTAAAAAATGTTCTCTGTCACTTTTTTTAATGTATTTTGACTCAAGTAATATTTTATCTTTTTTAAATTTTAATAAAATTTCTTTAAGTGACGGTTTTTCATTTAAAAGATTCATATCTTTTCTTTTTTCAGGAAAATCTAACTCTTCAACTATAAATAAACCTCCTCTATTAAGTTTTTTAAATAACATGAATAAACTAATTATTTGATCTTTTAACGAGTGACCTGCATCCTCTATAATAATATCAAAATTATTTGAAAATTTATCTAAAATATTTTTTTGTATTGATTCTTCCTCGGCAGAATTGACAAAGAAATTTTGAATTCTATTGGATTTATATCTAAATAAATCAGGATAAATATCTGCTGCAAAAAGTTTCGAATTTTTAAAATAAAAAAATAATGCTGCAGATGCATTTCCATAAAAAGATCCAATTTCTAAAATGTTTAAATTATTAAATTTTAAATTCTTAAAATATTCTTGATAAAAACGACTATAACCATGAGCCTTAATTTTTAATGAGCTTCTTTTAAAAGGTTGAACATATTGATTTTCATAATATTCACCTTTATCACTGTTAAAATGATTGAATAGTTTACTTAAATCATTTGATTCTCTTAATCCCAATTTATCCTCAATTTTGTCAAGGTTAATAATTTTTGGTAAATAAATTAAATTAATTAAATATTTTAAAAGAGTAACAATTAAAAGATATGGCTTTAAAATCAACTTAGCTTTTTTGTATCTGTGTTGGTAGAAAATTTTATAAAATGTTCGTAATTTCATATTAATTGTTTTATATTTAAAAAATTAGTCAAAGTAATTATTTTATTAATTTCGATATCAATAAATGATTAATATTAAAAAAAAACTTAGTTTTATATATAAATATTTAGTTAAACAGCTGTTTAAAATAATTTACGGTGAAATAACTTTCCATAAAGACACATTTCAATCAACTGATATTGAAATAGAAAAGGTTAAAGATACAAGTCTTAGAGACTCCGATAATTTAGAATATTCTATATTTAAAATTAAAAATGGTAGAGTTTTCACTGACTATGTTGAAAATGTTGCAATAATATCAAATAATAAAATTATTGACAGAATTTCATATCAGCAAGTTAGTGGGGAATTAAAATCAGCTAATTATAATTCAGTTTTATATAAAGGTACTCCGTATTTTAAAAAAAAAATAAAAGGGAAAATATTGGTGCTTACTCAAGGTGCAAGTGGACATAAAAACTACTTTCATTGGTTATATGACATTTTACCAAAAATTAAAATTTGCTCGACTAATTGTGATTTGAAAAAAATAGATTATTTCTATCTAGCAAATTTAGAGGAATATCAAAAAGTGTCTTTAGAAATTTTAGGTTTAAATCATATAAAAATCATTAACTCTGATAAAAATAGACACCTTCAGGCAGATGAAATTATTGGTACTGAGCATCCGTGGTATAAAAGTGGTTTCATTTTAAAAGAGGCTGAAAAATTACCTAGCTGGATTATAAAATGGGTTAAAAATACGTTTATTAACCACGGGAAAAAGTTTGAATGTAATGATAAAGTATTTATAGATAGAAGTGAGTCAAGTTTTTCACACTGTCAAATCCAGAATAATCAAGAAATAATAGAATTCTTAAAAGAAAAAGGTTTTACAAGTTATAAAGTTGGTCAGTTGTCTTTACAAAACCAGATTTATCTTTTTAATAATGCCAAAATAATTGTAGGAGCTCACGGGGCAGCTTTTGCCAATTTAGCTTTTTGTAAAGAAAATACAAAGATTATTGAAATAAAACCAAAAACTCATCCTAACTTTGTTGATAAACATATTTCAAAAATTAACAATCTTAATTTTAATTTAATAGAAACTGGTGACATAAAATCAAAAAATGAAATTAAAGGGGACATATTCTTGAAAACGTCAGAACTAAATAAATTTTTATAAAGATTTGTGTTTGGCAAATTTATTAAAGATTTTTTTAATGTTAATTAAATCTTTAAGTTGTAGTCCCTGATGACAACCTATCAAAATTCCATTTTCCATTACATCATTAGATATTAATTCACTTTTAATATGTTTTTTGAATTTTAAATTTTTCATAATTGGTTGCTTTAATATATTGCCAGTAAAAATTGTTCTAGTTTGAATCTTATTTTTTTCGAAAAAAATTTGAAGTTGTCTCCTGTTAAATTTATTATTCTTTTTTATAACTAAAGGGAAAGCTAACCAAGCTGTTTTAATATTTGAGTGAAATTCTGGTAACTTGAAATATTTCGAGTAATTTCCAAAAAATTTTTTTAAAAATTCAAAATTTTTCATTCTAAGAAATATGTTTTTTTTTAATTTTTTAAGTTGCTCCAGTGCAAATGCTGCCGAAATTTCAGATGGAAGAAAATTGTAACCTAGTTCAGAAAATATATATTTTCTGTCATATTGAATTCCTGAAATTTTTATATTAAATCTTTTTTCAATATCCTCAGATTCATTAAAGACAGCAGAAGATCTACCCCAACCTCTTAATAATTTCGCTTTTTTATATAAATTATAATCATTAAAACAGACTATTCCTCCAAATCCTGCACCATTAATTATATGCGATGCATAAAAACTATTCGTAACTATATCTGAATGTCTCCCGTTAACTTTGTTATCAATTTTATAACCAATTGTATCTGCAGAGTCTTCAATGACTTTTAAATTATGTTTTTTTGCAATTTTATAAATTTTTTTCCACTCAGGAACATTTCCTAATAAATTTGGTATCATAATTGCAACTGTTTTTTTATTGATACATTTTTCAATCTGATTAACATCTGCTATAAATTTGTTCTCCAATACACCAATAAAATGAGGTATCAAATTTAATTGATAAATAGGTGCAATAGTGGTTGAAAAAGTTAATGATGGTGTAATTATCTCACTTCCACTCTTAAAATTGAATGAACTTAAGGCTAATAAGTTTGCAGAGGATCCTGAATTAACCATTAATCCATATTTTTTTCCAAAAATTTTAGATATTTTTTTCTCTAAATTTTTAACATTTTTTCCATCTATAAGAGACAAACTTTCTTCTTTTAAAACTCTATTAACAGCATTAATTTCTTTGTAATCGTAAACTGCTTTCCCATAATAAATTTTTTTCATAATTTTAATTATTATATTAAATGATATAAATATCTATGCACCATTATGGTTTAAATGATAAAATTACAATAATAATAGTTTTATATAACGAAGATTATAATATTATATTTAAAACTTTAGATAAAATCAGAGATTTCAAAAAAATAATAATTGACAACTCTAATAATCAAAAATTAAAAGATGTGATTAAAAGTGAATTTAATATTGCAAAATATATTCTCAACAAGAAAAATGTTGGTTTTTCATCTGGTTATAACCAAGGTGTCAAATTATGTGAAACTGAATATTCTCTTATTCTTGGTCCTGATTGTGTTATTGATCAAAGAAGTATTACAAAATTATACGAAAAATTAAATCTGTATGAAAATTGTTTTTTAACCACCGCTACTTCTTATAATGAAAAAAATCAATTAACATATTCTGTTGGTTTGCTTCCAGAAAATGGTGAAAAAGATTTTCCTTTAAAAATTGAAGGGGATGTTTGTGTTGAAAACGCTCTTGGTGCTTGTATGTTTTTTCGAAAAAAAGATTTTATTGATATAGGATTATTTAATGAGTTGTTCTTTATTTTTTATTCTGATGATGACTTATGTAGAAAAATTAAAAAAGAAAATAAACACATTTTACAAGTTTTTGATGCAAAATGTCTTCATACCCATGGTGTAAGTAAAGTTAAAAATTTCTTTAAAAAAATTTATTTAAGAGAACATTATTTTTTATTAGACAAATTATATTATTTTTATAAATCAGGAAATTATAAAGAATCTATCAATAAAGAACGAAATAAAAAAAATAATTATTTAATCAAAATATTTCTTTCTCTGATAACTTTAAGATTAAAAAAAACTATCTATTACTATGCAAAATATACAGCTATTCTAAAGTTTAATTTGTTCTTAGAAAAAATCTAAATTAAAAAATCAGAAAATTTTTCTTTATTATTGATAATATATTCTGGTAACTCTTTATCACTTAAAATTTTAAATTTAAAATTTCTACCAAATAAATCCTTTTTTGATATTATTTTTTTTTCAATTTCTTCTAAATTTGTAAATTCTGGTTTATTAAACTCTGCGTGAGCAAATGACATGATCTTGTCTCTTATGGCATCAGGTTTCATTATAAAAGAAAAATGCCAGCCACCATCTTCTACAATATTCCACTTAATTTTATTAAATCTATAAAAAGGATAATTCTTGACTCTTTGGTTTCTAAGCCATTGAGGATTTTTTAGATCTTTATACCTGCACATTTTTGAACCATACCAGTCACTGTCAGTCTCATTTAATAAATTAAATTTATAATAAATCATTTTTTGTTTAAAGCCTGTATATTTATATTTGGTCGATATCAATTTATCTAAATTTTGTAAGTTGGGGATTTCATCTAAATCTGAAATGATAACATAATCCTCCTCACTTATATTTACTAGAGCTTTCGATATGTAATTTCGATGAAAATTTTCCCTACCCCAATCTGTTAAATTATTTGGAAATTCTTCTATTTGCAGATATTCAATTTTGTTTTTAAATTGGTTGAATTTTTCAATATTAAAATTATAATTTTTTTTTTCTACCCCACTATGACTAAATTTTGCTTCAACTATTACAAATTTATCAACATAATTTTTTAATAAGTTTAATCTTAAATCTAAAATTAAATCTTCATTGTTGTAAATAAAACAATCTATAATTTTCATAATTAGTCTTTATTAATTTTTAAAACACCAATAAAAGCTTCTTGAGGAATCTCTACCCTTCCAAATTGTTTTGATCTAACTTTACCCTTTTTTTGTTTTTCTAATAATTTTCTTTTTCTATCAGTAGCCCCTCCACCATGGATCTTGGTTAAAACATCTTTTTTGAAACCTTTAATAGTCTCACGAGCAATTATTTTGCCTCCTATTGCAGCTTGAACCGGTATCATGAAGTTATGTCTAGGTATTAAATCTTTTAATTTTTCACAAACCTCTCTTCCTGTTCTTTGTGCAAAATCTTTATGAATCATCATTGCAAGTGCATCAACTGGCTCACCATTCACTAATATTCCAAGTTTAACCAAGTCTCCTTCTCTATGGCCAATAATCTCATAATCAAAACTTGCATATCCACTTGTCATTGATTTAATTCGGTCATTAAAATCAAATACCACTTCATTTAATGGCATTTCATAACTCAATACAGCTCTATTTCCTGAATAGCTTAAATTGTTTTGTATTCCTCTTTTATCCTGACACAATTTAATTATTGATCCTAAATATTCATCTGGAGTAATTACAGTTGCCTTTATCCAAGGTTCCTCTATATATTTGATTAAAGTTGGATCTGGCAGGCTTGAAGGATTTTGTAAGTCTAAAATATCTCCATTGTTTAAATTTATTTTATAAACTACACCTGGAGTTGTAGTAAGTAAATTAACACCAAATTCTCTTTCTAATCTCTCAGTTATTATTTCAAGATGAAGAAGGCCTAAAAATCCACATCTAAATCCTAATCCTAAAGCTGATGATGACTCGGCTTCAAATGAAAAACTAGCATCATTTAATTGTAATTTTGCCAGTCCATCTTTTAACTTTTGATATTCAGAGCTATCAACTGGAAATAAACCACAAAAAACTACTGGTTTGCTTGGTTTAAATCCTGGTAGCGCATCTACTTTAGACTTTGATGCATCACAAATTGTATCACCAACTTTCGTTTCTGACAGAACTTTAATTCCTGTAATGATAAAACCAATTTCACCAGTATTTAATTCACTTATATCTTTTGGTTTAGGAGTAAAAACACCTACTTTTTCTACTACGTAATCTTGATTTGTAGACAACATTTTTATTTTCATGTTCTTAGTAATTTTACCATTAATTACTCTTACCAAGATCACTACTCCTAGGTACGTATCATACCAGCTATCAACCAATAAACATTTTAAAACTTCATTAGAATTTCCTTTTGGCCCTGGTAACTGATGTATTATTTGTTCTAAAATTTCATCAATACCTTCTCCAGTTTTACCTGAGCATGGAACTGCATTTTCGGTATCAATACCAATTACCTCTTCGATTTGTTTCTTTGTTCTCTCTAAATCTGAAGCAGGTAAATCTATTTTGTTAAGCACAGGAACAATTTCATGATTTGTGTCCAGTGCTTGATAAACATTAGCCAAGGTTTGAGCCTCAACACCTTGAGTGCTATCTACAATTAATATTGAACCCTCACATGCATATAATGATCTACTTACCTCATAGCTAAAATCTACATGTCCCGGAGTGTCAATAATATTTAATATGTAATGTTTTCCATTTTTTGCTTTATAGTTTAATTTTACTGTTTGAGCCTTAATTGTTATTCCTCTTTCTCTCTCTATATCCATTGAGTCTAGAACTTGGGCTTTCATTTCACGTTCGCTGAGGCCGCCACAACTGTGAATAATTCTGTCTGCAATTGTTGATTTACCATGATCAATGTGAGCAATAATGGCAAAATTTCTTATGTTATCAATTGTGCTCATTTAATTACTAAGATCGAATTTTAGCACCAGTTTTATTTTCAACTGTTTTAATTATCAAATTATTAATATTTTCTAAATCACTATCATTAAGAGTTTTATCAAATGATTGTATAGTTACACTAATTGCGATTGATTTTTGATTTTCTGAAATATTTTCACCTTCATAAACATCAAAAATTTTTATATTACTTATCAAATTTTTATCTACATTTGAAATTACATTCATTAAATCTTGTGCTTTTACGTCTTTATCTACTACAAACGCAAAATCTCTTTCTGATTTTTGAAAATCTGAAACATCAAATTTAATTTTTTGATCGTTTAATTTCTTTTTTGGTAATTTCAAATTTTCTAAAAAAATTTCAAAACCTATTAAAGATTCTGTTTTTATATCTAACTTTTTTAAAATATTAGGATGAATTTCACCAAAATACCCTGCTATTCGATTTTTTTCATTATTCAAAAATATTCTACCTGACTTGCCAGGATGATAATAATTGGGAGTTTCGTTATCTATAAAAAACTTCTCTGAATTGTAACCAGCTTCAACTAAAGTTTGGATAACATCTCTTTTGACATCAAATAAATCAACATTTCGTTCCTTATCAATCCAAGATAGTCTATATTTTTTACCAGCTGACAAACCGCAAACTACTATACTTTGTTCTCCAGGATTTATACCTGTAAATATTGGACCTATTTCAAAAATAGACAAATCTTTGAAGCCTCTATCAAGATTTTTACTCATGTGCATAATTAAATTTGAAAATATTGAATTTCTTAAAACTCCTAATTCTGAGCTTATTGGGTTTATTATTTTAATATCATTATTTTCACCTTTGAAGTGATCATTATAATTCGAGTCTGTAAATGACCATGTTATTGCTTCTAAATAACCTTTAGACGCAACTGCTCTTTGTAAAAAATGAAATAACTTTTGTGATTGAGTTAAAGTAGATTTATTTCTATTTTTTATTGGATCAATAGTTTTGATTTTATCGTAACCACTTATCCTAACTAATTCTTCAACAATATCTACCTGTTGTGAGATATCTGGTCTCCATGATGGAACTAATATTTTTAAATATTTTTTTTCTTTCTTAGATTTAAAACCCAAATCTTCTAAAATTTTAATTATTTCTTTTGTAGAAATTTTAAAACCAGATATTTTTTCAAATAATTTAGGATCAAATTTAAGATTTTTATTTTTAAAAGTTTCATTTTTTTGAATGTCTATTTTGCTAATTTCTCCACCACAAATTTCTTTAATTAGAGATGCTGCTTTATTTAAACCATCCTCGATAGACAAAGGGTCAATACCTCTTTCAAATCTAAATTTTGCATCAGTATCAATATTAAGTTTTTTTGAAGTATTTCTTATTGATCTTGGTTCAAAATATGCTGATTCTAATAATATATTTTTTGTATCAAATTCTGTGCCTGATCTTGTGCCTCCAATAATTCCACCCAATCCCAATACTCCTTTGTTATCACATATCACACACATACCATTTTCTAGTTTATAACTTTTATTATCAAGAGCTTTGAAAACTTCACCAGATTTTGAGTTTCGAACTGTAATACCTTTATCGATTTTGTCAGCATCATAAGCATGTAGTGGGCGGTTTATGTCAAACATGACATAATTTGTAATATCAACTATAGCTGAAATAGGTTTTTGTCCAATCGAAATCAATTTCTCTTTTAACCATTGAGGACTTTCTGTATTTTTAACATTTGTAATCAAGCAACTTCCAAATGCGTAACATCCTTGACCTTTTTCTTTATTTATCTTTATTTTTAAATTATGTTTTTTTTTTGATTTAATTTTTTTTTCTTTCAAGTCTTTAAATTTTCCAAAACCAGATGCAGCCAGATCTCTTGCTATTCCCTTCACCCCAAGACAATCTGATCTATTGGGTGTGATTGATAAATCAATAAGATTTAAATTTGATTTTGAAAAAAAACTTTTTCCTATATTTTTTTCATATTTTTTTGTTGATAGTTCTGTAATTCCATCGCTTTCATCTGATAAATTTAATTCAGACTCTGAACAAAGCATCCCATGAGAAGTTACACCTCTAATTTTGGCTACTACAAGTTTTGTTTTATTTTTCGGAATAACAGCTCCTGGAGGAGCATATATCGTAATCAATCCCTCTTTTGCATTATTAGCTCCACATACAACTTTTTTAAGTTCTTTTTCCCCAACATCAACATCACAAACTTTTAACCGATCAGCATTTGGATGTTTTTCTATTTTAATTATTTTTGCAACTTTAAATAATTGATTACTAGCAGATAAATTTTCTACACTCTCGACTTCCAAACCAATATTGGTAAGCTGGTCTAAAAGTTTTTCCTCTTTCAGATTTGTACTTAAATAATCCTTAAGCCAATCAAAAGTGATTTTCATCTACTTAAACCCCTGTAATTTGTTGGTACATCTAAAGGATCAAATCCAAAATGATTTAGCCATCTATAATCACAATCAAAGAAAGCTCTTAA
>MDSV01122703.1_pt1 | contig 15737 bp, 18 predicted proteins | sample 810851 | NCBI WGS metagenome assembly MDSV01 (sample SAMN05326640, study PRJNA326480) | marine metagenome | isolation source: seawater | place: Atlantic Ocean: North East | collected 2012
AAGAAAGATTATTTCTTTTTCTGGAAATGCGTATTCCTAAAGAACCGGTAACTCTGTCAAGTTTTTCAATTTGCACCTCTGCTCGGATCACCCTTGGCTCTATCAGACACCTTGTCGCAACCTTTTCGGCCAGTGTCTCTAGTAGATTGAAACGTTGGGTCGCCAGTTCACAATCTATCGCATCAATTATAATCTCGTACGACAACGCTCGGTCTACATTATCATTAAGTTCTCTTGTTGGCGGCTTTATTTCTAAACAAACGTTGAATTCTACCCTCTGAGTGCATCCGCGCTCAGATTGAAATGCTCCAATCTCAATTTCCTTTAAATAATGATTAACAAAGATCTTATCCAATATAAATACCCTTTAAAAAACCAAAATTATATTAAGAAAATCAAAGCCTTTACCCGTTAGGTTGCCTAAATATTCTGACTCAAAATTTTACCTAATTATAAGTATCTTTAACTCACTTTACTAAACCAACTTCTTAAAATAATTATTTTTGAGCAACACGATTTTCAATTTTGTAAAATATATGCCTTCCAATCTCTTCTGTTTTCTTAAATGTAGTTGTCCAAGATGGTGATACATCACGTGAATGATAGAACGTCGCTCCTCCCGTGAGGAACCGAGCTGTTCCCTCATAAAACATATTTGAAAGTTTTAAAATTCGCTTGTAGGATTTTAAATCATCAATGTATTCTGGTTTACCATCGCAATTGTAAGAAAACTGATAGGAATTAAGTTTTGTAGCACCCTCTGAAATTACCTCACAAACTGAATTTGGAAATTGTTTATCGTCAACCCGATTTAAAATTACCTCTGCAACAGCATATTGACCAACAACATTCTCACCTCTAGCTTCAAAATAAATCGCCTCCGCTAAACACTTAACTTGTCGATCAACGTCCCTCAACAACAAAAAATCAAGTGTCTTACTTGAAAATTCTTCTGCTTTAACATGTTGAACCGTTGACTCAGGCTTCTTCGATTTGATGACATTACTAAAAAAAGTGCCAGTTTTCAAATTTTCGTAAACAAAAGACTTTTGATCAAATCCTGACATCGAAATCAAATGATCTCGCGTGATTATAGCCAAACGCTCCCTTTCACTAGCCAGAGCAACACCAAGAAGTTTAATAGCATCCTCTTCCGATGAATTTTGATTATCTGGTAATTGATTCTTTGCGTTTACAAGGCCGGTTAAAAAGACGCCGGTTAACATAAATATTTTTGTATACGCCAAGATTGTTGCGATAGAGATAAAACCAAGTTTGTTTTTCATTTCGGGCCAACCATTAACCACAATTTTTCCTAAAACTACAGATATTCAGTTACAAGTATAAAATGGCATAATGATATTTGCACAGTTGTCCATAGTTTTTTTAAAGAAACCTATTTCATGGTTAGTTTAAATTTTACTCAAACCAGTCTGGCAACTATCAGTTTTACATCAATAACAATATTTTTCCTTGACAAGGTCAAATTCAATTTCGCGCTATCAGGCTAGATTATTCATTTATATTTTCTTGCGTAAAATTGAAGCTTGAGCGGCAGCTAATCTCGCTATAGGAATACGAAATGGTGAACAAGACACATAATTAAAACCTGCTTCCAAACAAAATTTTATTGAGTCGGGGTCACCTCCATGCTCACCGCAAAGACCCAGTTCTGTGGACTGATCTGATTTCCGTGCTCTATCTACCGCAATTAAAATCAGCTCCCCCACACCTTCCAAATCAAGCGAATGGAACGGATCGTTAGGGAAAACATCTTTTTCTATATAATTGGTCATAAACCTTCCCGCATCATCTCGGCTCAGACCATAAGTCATTTGAGTTAAATCATTAGTACCAAAACTTAAGAAATCGCATTTTACGCTTAAATCATTGGCTTTTAGTGCGGCTCGTGGAGTTTCCAACACGGCCCCCAACTTGAATTCAATCTCACAATCCATTTTAGCATTAATTTCTTCAGAAATTTCGTTAATGCAGTTGCTGATATAATCCACCTCTCGTTCAGTTGACACTAACGGTATCATGATCTCAGGTTTAATGACACTTTGGCCTTCTTTATTTACATTAAACGCCGCTTCAAAAATTGCTCGAACTTGCATCTCATATATTTCTGGTAACGAGATACCCAATCTTACTCCTCTTTTTCCTAACATTGGGTTAAATTCTTCTAAGTCTTTTGATCTTTCCTTTATTTTATCAAAAGGTTCGTTGATTGCTTCGGCTAACATGCGCATTTCATCCTCAGAATTAGGAAGAAATTCATGTAAAGGTGGATCTAGTAACCTTATAGTTACTGGCTGACCTTTCATAATTTGAAAGAATTTGATGAAATCATCCCGCTGCATTGGTAGTAACTTGTTTAGCGCCTCGCGTCTTTTTACATCACTCTCTGCTAAAATCATTTCTCTCATAACTAGAAGTCGTTCTTTCTCAAAAAACATGTGCTCAGTTCGACACAGACCTATTCCATCTGCACCAAAATCCCTAGCCAGTTGGGCTTCTTGAGGCGTATCCGCATTCCCTCTAACTGAAAGAGCCCGGTACCGATCAGCCCAAGCCATCAAAGAAGAGAAGGCTCCCGAAATTTCAGGCTGTGTCATATCTGCGGAACCAACCAAAACTTCTCCAAGTGTACCATCTAACGTTATCAAATCTCCTTCCAAAAATTTTTGACCACTATCGCAAATCATACTTTTTTCTGCGATATTCATCGTTAAAGTGCTGACACCGACTACGCAAGGTAACCCTAAACCACGGGCAATAACTGCCGCATGGCTAGTCATGCCGCCCCGGATCGTTAACACACCCACCGAATCATGAATTCCAGCTATATCCTCAGGACTTGTTTCAACTCTAACTAAAATTGCTGCATCACCTTTCACATTAAAAGCACTTGCAGAAAAACTTGAAAACGCGACACGCCCACTTACAGCCCCCGGACTAGCAGGCAATCCATATCCTACAACCTCCCGACTAAAATCATCACTTATTTGTGGATGTAAAAATTCAATTAAATTTTGTGGTGCTACCTTGAGAAGTGCTTGTTCTTCAGTCAACGCAGCACAATTAACTAAATCTACAGCAACTCTTACTGATGCCCGCGCACTGCGCTCCGCTACAACCATGTCGAGTACATGAAGATGATTTTTATCAACAGTGAATTCTAACTCAAAAACCTCGCCAAATTTCATGATAATATCATTTAAAATATTTTTTATTTGATCAAAGAGCCTCGGTTGCATGGTCTCTAAAGATGGTCTTATTTGATCCCTATCATTTCTCTGTCGTTCACTCAATAGGTGAGGTTTCCGATAGCTATTCATGGCGTCATTGCCCTGACTATTTGGCAAAAAATATCCTGTTACTTTTTTTTCTCCTGTAGATGAATCAATGGAAGTCGCTCGCCCAGAACCCGACAATGTTGGTCCGATACCTATAGCCATTTTCTGCAAAACTATACCAATCCCAGCATCTGGCGGAGCACCTCTTGTACTTCTAAGTATTTTAGCTGACGGTCTGTACCAGGCACGAGACATAGCTTGAAAAGCAACGTCCAGCTGTTCCTTTAAACTCTGTGGAAAATGAGTGCCAACTTCTTGTTTAAATGAACTCTTGGTCAACTCAATTAAAGCTATTAATGATTCTTCATCTAAACGACACTCGTCGTCACCATCAATCGATCGAACCTGCTCACTATAAATTTTCTCAAAGATTGTTGGTTCTAAACCATATACTGAAATGCTAAAATTATAAATAAAGCGCCTGTAAATATCCAAAGCAACATTTTTACCAATCTCCGCTCCTATTTTGTTTACAAAAGCATCGTTCATACCTAAATTTAGAATTGCGTCAATGCTGCCCCAATCTCGATGACCTGGACTTGCTCGCAAGGCGTACAATCCTTGTATGTTGTTAAATCTTTTGGAAATCTTCATCTCCTCAAAATCAATAGCCTCGCCAACTAAATCTTGAGAGATGAAAAAACCGGGTGGTGTAGGCACTCCTATATTAACTAAAGTTCGGAGCTGAGCCGCTTTAGCTCCGAAATAATTTGCGTTTATATCTCCAATATTGTGAATTGGTTCAATAATAGATCGCTTAGCATTCATAAACGAAGAATTCTCCCTAATTGTAGATGAAGACGAGCATAAATGTTAACAATCTACAAATCTCCGTCTATTTGCGAAAAATCTGCTACTCGATGCATAACAGCCCTTAATTTATTCAGTAAACATAACCGATTCCTGCGAACAATACTGTTTTCGGAATTTATTTGCACACCATGGAAAAACTTGTCAATTGGTCGTCTCAATGTTGATAAATTTTCCAGAGCATTACGCACTTTTTCTTTCTCCAACTCATCAATATTTTTTTTATCTATTTTGACCAAATTTTCATACAAAGTCAGTTCAGTCTCATCTCTAAGTAACTTTTTTTCGGGATCAAAAGAATATTCAACTCCATCTTTATTTTCTTCGGCACTTAAAATATTCACTGCCCTCTTATAACCTTGAATCAAATCTTTTCCTGAATTAGTTTTAACGAATTCATTGAGAGCAATCGCGCGCTCAAGCATCTCAGATAAAGTTAAACTTTGATAATCTTTTAACTGAAGTGAGTTTAATACATCAAACCTGAGTCCTTTTTCAATAAATTGACTCCTAATTCTTTCGTTAAAGAAATCGATTAAATGATCAAAATCAAGATTGCTATTTCCTAATTTCAAAAGCGTAACCAATGAAAATGGAACCTTATTTTCTATTAAAATCCTTATTACTCCAATGGCAGCTCTTCTCAATGCAAACGGATCTTTGCTCCCAGTCGGCTTTAAATTAATTGACCAAAAACTTGAGATGGTATCTATTCTGTCCGCCAACGCTAAAACAATTGAGATCGGCTCCTCAGGCAAACGATCAAGTTGCCCTCGAGGCAGATAATGCTCGTAGCATGCATCAGCAATTGAACGTTTAAACCCGGCCTTGAGGGCATACTGCTGACCTATAAACCCTTGAAGCTCCGGAAACTCAAACACCATCTCAGAGACCAAATCAAGTTTACATAGTGATACTGCAGTTCGTGTGCTCTCAATTTCAGTATTCAGCAGGGTGGCAATATTAACGGCTATCTTACTTATCCTTTTTAAACGGTCTGCTTCCGTACCTAACTTATTATGAAATGTAACCTTACACAATTTTTCAGCAAAAGACTCGTAACCAAACGATTTTATTTGTCTAAGATCATTTTCCCAAAAAAACTTTGCGTCGGATAATCTAGCCCTTAAAACTCTTTCATTACCTTTAATGACTATATTTTTGTCATCTTCAGACACGATGTTCGCAACCATTATAAATGAATCAATAATCTTAGTCTTTTTATTTCTTAACGAGAAAAACTTCTGGTGCTCACGCATTGATACTTGAAGAACCTTGGGCGGTAATGTTAAAAATTCTCTATCTATTTTGCCAATTAAGACAACTGGCCACTCCACCAAACCAGTAACTTCTTCTAATAAGTTGGGATCTTCAACCAGATCAAGTCCAGCAGCAAACGCAAGGTTGCGAGCATCGTTTATAATTTTATTTTTTCTAGCAATCCTGTCAAAAATAACATAGCGATGTCGGATTTTCTCTTGATAATCTTCAAATGACAAAACACTGAATTGATCCGGAGACAATACCCTATGTCCAACAGACAAGTTGTTTGAAACAAGACCATCAAATTCCAATGGCAATACCTTACTATCATTATCATTACTAAGTACGCATACGATTGACCGCAATGGCCTTACCCATCGCAAGGAGCCAGAACCCCATCTCATCGACCGAGGCCAAGGGAAATACTTAACGACTCTAGTAAGTATCGCAGGAATAAGATCAGAATTTAATTGGCTAGGCAATTCCATTCGAAAAAAATAAAATTGTCCCTTCTTTTCTTCTTTTAAAAATAATTCAGACTTCTTAGCATTCATTGCCTTACAAAAACCCTCGATCGCTTTCTTAGGTGCTAAAACGCTGGGACCTCTCTTTTCCTCAAACTCTGGCAATGTCTTTTCGGCAAGACCTTTAATTACAAGTAGCAAACGTCTAGGCGTGCTAAAAGACTCAATATCTTGAAAATTAAGTTTTACTTGCAGCAACTCGTCCGTAACCAACTCTTTAAGAGCGGCCTGAGCTGTTACTTGCATTCGGGCCGGCATTTCTTCTGACAAAAGTTCTAAAAAAAGGTCTGCCATGCTTATTAATCCAAAAATTTCGAATTTAACTGCCGCCATTGAAACGCACTGCCATTCGGATAAATGGCGACAACTCGATCGATTCCATCCTTTTCATTCTCAGAAACTAAAAAGGCTTTTGCGTTACCCGAATCAATCGCCTCTTGAATGTTCTTGTGATCAAAACAGCTAAACCAAAATGGGGCTGCTAAAGGTGTTGCTTTTTCCAACTCTTGGAATTGTGAAAATTCGTCTATATCAACTGAAAAACACCCGCGAAGTTTTAATCCTGAAGTAACCGAGTCAATTCCTCGATAATTTTGAACTGTCACCAAGCGACCAAAAACCTCAATTGATGTCAGTCCGTTCGCCATCGTATAAAATGCAAACACTTGAAAATAATAAAGAGCAATCGAAAAGCCAATGGTAAAAATTAATAGTGATATTACAAAAAACTTGCCAGTCATTCTAATTGACTACCGGCACTAGTTTTTAGAAAGGCTTCGGCACACATTTTTGCCAAATTCCTTACTCTTGCAATGTAAGCCTGCCTTTCAGTGACAGATATAACTCCGCGAGCATCTAAAAGGTTAAAAAAATGCGATGCCTTTATGCATTGATCGTAAGCAGGAAATGGCATCAAAATGGTCTTGCCGGTCCGAGGGTCGACTTCTTTTTGAGACAAGATATTTTTACATTGATTCTCCGAGTCAGAAAAATGCTTCAATAATACATCAGGATCAGAAACATCAAAGTTCCAGCGACTGTATTCTTCCTCTACTTGTCTAAAAACATCTCCATAGGTTAATGTTTTCGTATCACCTAATGTTGCAAACGGCATATCCATCACATGATCTATTTCTAAGATATACATGGCTAGCCTTTCAAGTCCATAGGTTAACTCCCCAGAAACAGGTTTACAATCATGTCCGCACACTTGCTGAAAATAAGTAAACTGACTCACCTCCATCCCATCACACCAAACTTCCCAACCAAGACCCCAAGCGCCTAACGTGGGACTTTCCCAATCATCCTCAACAAATCTGATGTCATGAACGCTTAGATCTAATCCAATAAATTCTAAACTTCCCAAATATAAATCTTGTAAGTTAGAAGGTGAAGGTTTCAACAAAACTTGATATTGATAATAATGTTGAAGTCTATTTGGATTTTCCCCATATCTACCATCGCTTGGTCTTCGGCAAGGCTGAGCATATGCTACGGCCCATGGCTTAGGACCGAGAGCTCGAAGAGTAGTTGATGGGTGAAACGTTCCAGCACCCACTTCCATGTCATAGGGTTGAAGTATTGCGCATCCTTTTGATGCCCAATAATCTTGCAGTCCAAGTATTATATCTTGAAAGGTACTAGGGAACCTAATGCTTTTTTTCTCCATGAAATACCTTTAAGTTTAAAATTCAACATAAGACTTTTTACTCTACAGCACATACTAAGCGACTTAATCCTTAAAAAAGCAATAAAACATCACTTATTTTCCTATTAATTTATAGAATTCATCCTTTAAATTTTGTTTTTCTAAATAATCGCCTGTAAAAGCACTCGAGATCATATTTGAATTTGTCTTATGAACTCCCCTTGTACACATACAGTGATGCTCACCCTCAACGAGGACCGCGACGCCCACAGGATTTAAGGCATTTTGCATTGCATTCGCAATCTGGCTAGTCATTTTCTCTTGAACTTGCAACCGCTTCGAAAAAGCGTCAACCAACCGCGCTATTTTAGAAATACCAACTACTCGACCTCGAGGAATATATGATATGTGCGCTTTGCCAATTATTGGGGCTAGATGATGTTCGCAGAAACTTTCAAACCTGACATCTTTTAAAGTTACCATTTCAGAATAACCCGCCACTTCCTCAAAGGTTTTATTTAAGATATTTTCTGGATTCAAATTATAGCCTGCGAACCATTCCTTGTAAGCGCGAACTACTCTAGACGGCGTCTCTAATAAACCTTCACGTGTTGGGTCATCCCCAGCCCATTTCAATAGCGTTCTCACTGCCTCCTCGGCCTCTTCCGCGGTGGGCCTGGACCGTAAATCATTCTTATTACCAGCTTCTGTTTTTGAATTAAGGAAATTCATATACTTATCCCATAGTTAGTTAGAACTTTTTCGAACAAATTATTTTATCGTGATTAAATCATAGTTACCGTTTCAAATGTTTCATTTTGTTTAGATAAATCACCTCTATGATAAGTAAAACATTTTTCTCAATTATCTATTAAATGATATAGCAATCTTCCTCAAGGGACATAATAAATTAATAACAATAGAGGATAATATGACACAAGATCTGAAAAGTAAGGGGTGGTCCTCGATAACTCCTACACATTAACAAGATTTTCATCAGCGTTTCTTTAAATAATTTTGTATAAATTGAATTCTTACAATTTATAAGTTAAAACGAATGCATAGACTTGGATCAAATATATTCTGCACAGGAGTCAAAATTGAAGAAGCCTCTAGAATTGTATTACTGGCCAACACCGAATGGTTGGAAAGTAAGCATTGCGCTTGAAGAAATGAGGCTTCCCTATCGGACAGTAGCAGTAAATATAAATAGAGGCGATCAATTCGAGGAATCATTTTTAAAAATATGCCCCAATAATCGAATACCGGCGATAAAGGATTATAACGGTCCGGGAAACAAAGAAATTTGCCTTTTTGAAAGTGGCGCCATCTTACATTATCTGGCGTTAAAAACTGGTTCATTTATCGGAGATAGTGATAGTGACTATCATGAAACCATGAAATGGTTAATGTGGCAAATGGGGGGGCTGGGACCTATGGCGGGCCAAGCACATCACTTTCTAATTTACGCACCAAATATGGATCCACCTGCCGATCTTCCTTACGCTAGAGAACGTTACAAAGAAGAAGTAAAACGTCTGTATACAGTTCTGGATAAAAATTTGAAGACTCGGGACTTTGTGGCCGGCCCATTCTTTTCCATAGCAGATATGGCAATTTGGCCGTGGGCTAGCCTGTGGAGAAGACAAAACCAAGATATAAATCGGTTCTTGAACGTTAAAAAGTGGTTAGACCGTTGCAAAAGTAGGCCTGGTGTGCAAAACGGTCGGAAACTTCTGCAACAGGAAAGATCCAAAATAGAGGACGACAGAGAAGCACAAAATATATTATTTAAGAAAAGTTATTAATGACGACATATTTAAAGTTTGTCCCAATTGACGAAGCTGACCAACTTAAATATAGTATGATCCAAGCTGATAGTAACCTGATTTCAATAGATTACCTTGAGGCAAATCTGCTCATTCCCTAATCAAAGAAAAGTAAGAAAAAATGCAAAAAATTATCAAATCAGAGAAAGAATGGAAAGAAAACCTATCTGACTTAGCGTTTCAAGTAACACGAAAATCGGCAACTGAAAAACCCTTCATTGATCACGGTTTCCCTGATTTGCCAGGACAATTTGCATGCATTTGTTGTGATGCACCCCTTTTTGACTCTGAAACTAAATTTAATAGTGGCTCAGGTTGGCCAAGTTTTTTCGACTCAATTAGTCATAATGCAATAACAAAAAAACAAGATAACAGTTTTTCAATGAATCGAACTGAAGTATCCTGCAGTAAGTGTGACGCTCACTTAGGACATGTATTCCCCGATGGACCAAAACCAACAGGTTTGCGCTATTGTATCAACGGCGTTGCTCTAAATTTTTTAAAAAAATAAATTGGTCAATTCAGAAATTGTTCTGAGCTGAAATTACCAATGTTACCAAACATTTGTTGCCAAAAAGTCAATTGCCGGCCCTCCGAGATAACAATTTTCTCTTCTAAATCAAAAGGTTTGGAGACTGAGTCTACAGAAGTTTCTATACTTGAAAGTATATTAGACTTATCAAATTTTAATTCAACAATTTCACGTTTCTTGATACGCGGTTTCAAAAAAGCAACAGTTTCCACTTTTTGCTGAATATAAAATATAGTCTCAGAGGCGTCGACCCTGTAACTCAGTGGCTCTCCGAGAATTTTAACTACGTAAGCCTTGGTCGAAACACCAATCTGAAGTTTCTTCAACTCCGACTCTAGAGGAACATAACCAGATACCTTTTCAATTGGTGCACAGGCCGAAATAATTAGGCTAATAATGACGGCACAAATCATTAAAATGGATCTCATCAAGGCCTCAATTTATATGGTAAGCAGTTTTGCTGCGTGACACGAACGTGGAATATATAGTAACATCTTTACTGAGGTGATCAAGCATTGATAATAATCCTTTTTTCAATTGAAAGAAATATACAAAAAAATGACATTAAATAATCCGATTCAGATTGTTATTCCGCTATCAATTTTTCAAAGAACTCGTCAATACAAATTCCACCATAACAGTTCTAATGAAGAGTTGTTACAGTTGACGAGCATTCTTAAATTGGAAGAGCTAAAAAGTTTTTCATTCAAAGGAATGCTAATCGAGACGAGTAAGAAAGATTATACATTGAAAGCGAACCTGAAAGCCACACTTGTACAAAACTGTATAGTGAGTTTACACCCAGTTATCACAAAAATAGAAAACGAAATAAGCCGTTTTTACTCAGTGGAAGAGTGCAAAAATAAAATCAAAAACATTTCTGTAAATTATGAAAGTATAGAAATTGACCAGATTCAAAGAGACGTAAATATTGGCGAAGTCATGCTTGAAGCATTAAGTTTAGAAATTCCTCTATATCCAAAAAAAGGCAAGATAAAATTTGAAGGAATTAGTATTACAGAGTCAGGTATGCAGCCACTTGACAAGACCTTTAATAATCCTTTTAAATCACTGAAAAAATTGCGCTAAGCTATTTATTTTGATAAGATTGCACAAAAGACTTGCAGATCAAGGTATTTTGTTTATGGTGTGCGCACTTTAGGGAAGGCGTTTGAATAATTTTTTTCAAATGTCCAAAAAACGTAAAATCTTAATATAGAGTATAAAACGATATATTATTAGCACTTTCTACGAGGTTTCAAATGGCTGTTCCAAAGAGTAAAATAACAAAATCTAAGCGTGGAATGCGGAGAGCTCATGACGCATTAAAAAGCGTTAATACAGCCGAGTGCACTAATTGCGGGGAATTGAAATTACCCCATCACGTTTGCGACTCATGCGGTTACTATGGACATGGGAATTCGTTAAAAGAAATTGTTATCAAAAATGACGATATCGATGTTGATGAGGAAGCAGCATAGTTTGAACTATGGTGTTTACGGATGTCCAGTTAATTGATCAAACAAACTTATATAAATGACGGTACCATTATATCCATAGATGCTATGGGTGGAGATCAAGGCGTCGGTGCTATCATTGGGGGTATTGCTCGTTCTTTATCAGGTAAAAATAACCTTCAATTTTTGATCCATGGAAATAAACAACAACTAGATGAAAAAATAAAAAATTATCCAAAAATATTGAACGTGTGTTCTATTATTCCATGCGATAGTATCGTCGCAATGGATGAAAAGCCTTCTTCAGCGCTTCGAACTGGCAAGGGCTCAAGTATGTGGAGCTCAATAAATTCAGTTTCTACAGGAAAAGCAGACATTGCACTTTCGTGCGGAAATACTGGAGCACTAATGGCCATGTCCATGATGCAACTCAGGAAAGCTCCTGGCGTAAATAGACCCGCCATAGCCGTACTTTGGCCTTCAACTAATTCAAGAGGTTTTAATATTGTTCTAGACGCAGGTGCAGATATAAAGGCTGATAGTCATGACTTACTCCAATACACCCTAATGGGCACCGCCTACGCTAAAAATGGTTTTTCTATTAATAAACCAAGAGTAGGATTGTTGAACGTAGGAACGGAATTACATAAAGGAAGAAATGAGTTACATGAAGCCTCGCTCCTGATCTCCGAAGCAGAAAAAAATACTAAAACCTTCGAGTTTCTGGGATATGTTGAAGGAGGAGACTTACCATCATCAAAAGTAGATGTAATTATCACCGATGGATTCACAGGAAACGTAGCGTTAAAGACAGGCGAAGGAACAGCATCGCTGATAAAATATTTTTTAAAAGAATCGTTTAACCAATCAGTAATGGCAAAGTTAGGTTCTATTCTTTGTTTTTCAGCTTTAAACAAATTGAAGCAAAAAATTGATCCCCGAAACGTAAATGGAGGCATCTTTCTGGGCCTCAACGGCATTGTTATTAAATCACATGGAAGTGCCGATGAAATAGGCGTGGCCGCTGCCATAAATTTGGCTTTTCAGCTTGAAAATGCTGGGTTTTCGCAAAAACTTACAGCTCAATTCGCAAAAACCTCCGACTCATAAAGATATTTCTCTTTTATTTAGGAATTAATAAACATACTAGTTTAATCATAATCATCTTTGCAAAAAAATTATTTCTTATTATTGACTCACAAATAGTTGCTCTTTTATTATAAAATAAAAAATAAAAAGGACAACTAATATGGCAAATTCTACTCTTACTCGAATGCATTTAAGTGAAGCAGTTTTTAGCGAAGTTGGGTTATCCAGATACGAGTCCTCGCAATTAGTTGAAGCAGTGTTAGACCATATATCCGCTGCATTGATAAGAAATGAAGTAGTAAAAATCTCATCCTTCGGAACATTTTCAACGCGTAAAAAGAATCCTAGAATCGGACGCAATCCAAAAACTGGTGCCGAGGCTGAAATAACTGAACGAAGAGTCATAACTTTTAGGCCATCGCAATTGATGAAAGAACGAGTTAATATTGGCAATAAATAAAGTTAGTAATTATAAATGAATAGCAATAAATCAGATAAAGCCTTCAGAACGATCACTGAAGTAGCGGAAATTCTTGGACTTCCGGCTCACGTGCTAAGATTTTGGGAAAGCAAATTTAAGTATATAAAGCCAATGAAACGAGGAGGTGGGAGAAGGTATTATAGGCCTGAAGATATTCACTTGTTACTCGGTATAAAGCATTTACTGTATACTGAGGGTCTCACTATTAAAGGTTCTCAAAAAATTATTCAAAGTCGCGGAGTAAAGTTAATTGCAAAGATGGGTCTAGAAAAAATTTCTGAGAATTATCAAGGATCAAATGAATTAAAAAATCAAAACCAAGCAACAGAAAAGAAAGAAAAACTGAGATCCTTTAGTTTAGAAAATCAAACAATCGTTCACGGTATTGAAGCTGAAGTATTAAAAAATTTATTAGAAAACCTTAGAAAAATTCGAAATAGAATAAAAAACCGGTGCGAGAGAAAGTTTGTTGCATAGCTGGGAAAGAATCAATAGAACAATTAATTCACGGGCTATGGCGCAGTTTGGTAGCGCGTTCGTCTGGGGGACGAAAGGTCGTGAGTTCGAATCTCGCTAGCCCGACCAAACCAGTACCCAAGGAAGAGATACGAAGAAATGACTTTCAAACCGAAGGGCGTGCTCCCATATCAGGCAATAAATGATTTAATAGATCGCAACAAAATATGGGCTATTTCTTCTATCGAAAAAAATCAAGTGCAACCTTCCAGCCTCGACTTACGATTATCTAAAAAAGCATGGAGACTTCAGGCGTCTTTTCTGCCGGGGAGGCACCATATTGTCACTGATCAACTTGCCGAATTAGCTATGCATGAAATAGACCTTGCATCCGGTTCAATTTTTGAAAAAAACTGCGTCTACTTGGTCTTGTTACAAGAGTCTGTTTCACTGCCAAAGGACATAAGCGCTATTTCTAATGCAAAAAGTTCAATTGGAAGATTAGATTTACTTACAAGATTGATAACAGATTTTGGAACTGAATTTGATCGAATTCCTCATGAATATTCAGGTCCTATTTATGCAGAAGTAAGCCCCAGATCATTTTCAGTTCTTGTTAAGGAGGGCACGAGGCTCAATCAGATTAGGTTTCGACGTGGGAAGGTTATAGTTGATGATAAGGACCTAATGAAGTTGAACAAAGAAAAAGGACTTATTGGTCAGGATTCTATTGTTGACGCAGGTATAAGTTTCTCAGTAGATCTTCAAAAGAATCCAAATCAACCCGCTGGTTACAAAGCAAAACCGAATGCACCATTGATTGATTTAGAAAAAATCAATTTTTACCAAATAAGCGACTTTTGGGATCCCGTAGAGATAAAAGCTGGATATTTAATCCTAGATCCAGGAGCATTTTATATTTTGATGAGTAAAGAAACGGTTACGATACCACCTGATTTTGCTGCTGAGATGACACCGTATTTAGCTATGGTTGGCGAATTTAGGGTACACTATGCTGGTTTTTTCGATCCAGGCTTTGGTTTTTCCAAGGGTAGTAATACCAATTCTAGAGGAGTCTTAGAGATAAGATGCTACGAAGCGCCCTTTACACTGCGGAATGGTCAAATTATTGGCAGACTTGTATATGAACGGATGGCCGAAGCACCTGAAATCCTTTACGGGGAAGATTTAAAATCAAATTACCAAGGCCAAAAACTTAAACTTTCCAAACATTTTGTAAATGAAATCAATTAGAAATCGTTTCCGTGTTAGTGCTATCATTGCACGATTTTTCTGAGGAGATAGAGCGTCGATCAAGCAAACCACTTTCCCTCAATTCATTGATACCAGGTAAATCCTGAGCAGACTGCAATCCAAAATGGTCAAGAAATAGTTGCGTTATAATAAAAGTTATAGGTCGTCCAGGTGTTGAGCGTCTAGGACCTAACGTTATCCATCCAATCTCTATTAAAAGGTCCAAAGTACCAGTTGAGACAGAAACACCTCTGATTTCCTCTATCTCACTACGGGTCGAAGACTTATGATAGGCTATTATTGCTAAAACTTCCAATGCAGCCTTGGAGAGTTTCCTCTTCTCAACAACATGGCTTTGCAGTAAATAACTTAAATCAGTTGCAGTTCTGAACGTATAACTATCCATAATCTTTACTATTTTAAAACCTCTATTCTCATATTTTTTTTGCAGAGACTCCAGTGCCTGTCTAGTGTCAGTACCATCCGGTAACCGTGTGGCAATTTCTTTTATGCTGATCGGTGCTGTACTTGCAAATAGAATAGCTTCAATCATTCTTTCTATTTCCACGTCAAACGTAGTTGTTATCGTTTCTTGAGCTGAGTCTATGGTGTCTTTCAAATAAATATTCATTTCGAGTTCCCTGTACTAAAATTTATCAGATTTACGCAAAAATACCGGTTCAAATATACCAGTTTGCATTATCTCAATTCTTTTTAACCTTGCCTGTTCTAAACAAACAGCGAAATTTGTGGCGATAGCTGCTCGCCGCTGCTGTGACACACGCCTCCAGGCCTTAGGAACAAACATTTCCAGTTTCTGCCAATCAACAGACGTACGCAACTTTTCATTTAAAATTTGTAAAGCGTTCTGCGGCATGAAGACAAATGCTCTTTTAAGATACATCGGTTTGAAATCTTCTTTTGTCCTTAAACCAGCATAAGCTTGTAAAACGTCCATTAGAGAAGCTGTGTGAACGATCTTTTTACTTCTCGTAAAAACATCATTCTGTCCTCTTTTAAAAAAATCTCTATCTA